>Ga0224496_10000190_pt1 | contig 44986 bp, 42 predicted proteins | sample SF_Jul11_sed_USG_2_FD_168127 | JGI IMG/M metagenome (GOLD analysis project Ga0224496, IMG submission 168127) | Sediment microbial communities from San Francisco Bay, California, United States - SF_Jul11_sed_USGS_8_1 | ecosystem: Environmental > Aquatic > Marine > Sediment | place: USA...
CTGGGGGGCCGACAGGCCGGTATGGGTTAACCGCAAACCGGTGGCTGCGCCTTGAGCATGCAGCTCGAAATCGACCAGGGTATCTTGGCCGCGGAAATGCCAGCGGTACTGCAAGCGGCGGTCCGTCTCGGCCAGCAAGAGTTGGTGATCCCCGGCCTGGCGGCCCGGAGTGCCTGGAGTGAAACGGCCCCAAAATGCGTAGCGCTGTTCGGGGAGGGAGATGTCGGCGTGCTCGGCGAACCATTGGGTGAGTGCCAACGGGTCGGTGAGGGCGCGGTACACCTGGTGGGGTGAAGCGGCGATGGCTAGTTCAAGTACAACTTTTTTGTCCATTTTATTCTCCTTCTGAGAGATGGCGATCCCTGGTATTTAAACAGCATCGGCTGCGGGTTTGGGATAACAAGCCAGCATGATGCGGAAAGTCTCGGGTGAATCGGGGGTGGTGGGGGCAGAGCCGGTGCGGCCATACTTTGCGGCGAGGGCTTGGAAGGCGGTCTGGACATCCTGCATGAAGGCGGCGCGCAGTGCGGGGCTGGGTAGTTCTATCTGGGCGGAAAGGCCCATGGATGGCAGCTCTGGGCTGGTTTGTTGAATCAGTGAGCCGATATCGAGCTGGAGTTCTTCGGCCAGGCCGAGGAGGAAGCTTAGGCTCATTTGGTCTTGGGATTGACGTTTGCCGCCGATGAGACCAACCAAGCGAGGTGAAAGCCAGTAGGCGCGGGCCTTGGCTTGGTAGTAGCCTTCCATGATGCCGCGGACGCGCTGTTCGCTTACTTTTTCGACGAGGCCGGCTTGCTGTAAAACCTTGACGTGATAGTAAACTTTTTGGGGCGTTTGGCCGACGGCGTGGGATAAGTCGGCGCAAGTTTGCGGCTGCGCCATTAGCTGGAGCAGCTGGATGCGCAAGGGCTTGAACAGGGCAATGGCGGGTTCGATCTGGTCGATAAAGACTAAGGGCTGCATAAACCATCCTCGATTGTACAATTTAGTTTTATTGTACAAAACTATTTTTATGTTGTCAAGAGGAAATTATTCAGTGGGGAAACTTGGCGAGCTCCCAATGGGCGTTGAATAGAGCCAGAGGGATGATCTTGCAAGGAGGGGCAAAAGAAAAATCTCCCGGAGGGTTGGCCCATCCGGGAGATTGGTATGATTGGGGGAAAGAGACGGCAAGAGGGGGTTATGCGCCGCTGTCAATCTCTTTGGGTGCGGCTTGCTTGGCGGGCGCGCTCTTTTTTAGGGAAAAAACCACTTCATTGGACTCTTCGTTGATGTCGACCATGACGGTGTCGCCTTGGGTGAATTCACCGGCGAGCAATTTTACCGACAGGGGACTTTCGACATGTTTCTGGAGGGCGCGCTTGAGGGGGCGGGCGCCAAAGGCGGGATCGTAGCCTTCTTCGGCCAGCCAGGCGCGGGCTTTGTCGGAAATCTCAACTTTGAGGCCGCGTTCGGTCAAGCGCTCGCGGATCTCTTTCATTTGCAAGTCAACGATCAGGGTCATTTCGGCGATCGAGAGCGGTGAGAAGGTGATGATCTCATCAATGCGGTTGAGGAATTCGGGGCGGAAGGTGTTCTTGAGGGCCTTTTCGATCTTTTCGTGGGCCTGACGTTCTTCCTCGTCTTCGCTGCCTTTGAGGAAGCCGAGAGAGCCAGCCTTGCGGACGAACTCGGTACCGAGGTTGCTGGTCATGATGAGCACTGAGTTGCGGAAATCCACGGTGCGGCCTTGTCCATCGGTGAGGCGGCCATCGTCCAGGATCTGCAGAAGGGAGTTCCAGACTTCGGGATGGGCTTTTTCGATCTCGTCGAAGAGCACGACGCGGTAGGGGCGGCGGCGGACGGCCTCGGTGAGCTGGCCGCCTTCTTCGTAGCCGACGTACCCGGGAGGGGCACCGAAGAGGCGCGAGGCGGTATGCTGCTCGCGGTATTCGCTCATGTCAATGCGGACCAGGGCGTCTTCGTCGTCGAACATGAACTCCGCCAAGGCTTTGGCCAGTTCGGTCTTGCCGACGCCGGAGGGGCCGATGAAGATGAAAGAGCCGATGGGACGCTTGGGGTCTTTGAGGCCGGAACGGGCGCGGCGGATGGCGTCGGAGACAGCTTTGATCGCATCTGTTTGGCCGACCATGCGCTCGTGCAGGCGGGCTTCCATTTGAAGGAGCTTCTCGGATTCGGTTTCCATCATCTGGCTGACGGGGATCCCGGTCCATTGGGCGACGACTTCGGCGACGTCATTTTCGTCGACGATCTCGTCCAATTCGTGCTCGCCTTCCCATTTTTCGCGCTGGGCATTGAATTCGGCTTCCAGGCGGAGGCGTTCGGCTTTCTTTTCGGCGGCGCGTTCGTAATCGCGCTCAATGCCGGCCTGCTCTTCTTCGGCGGCGTAGCGACCGATCTCATCTTTCATTGCCTTGAGGTCTGGCGGGAGAGAATAGAGGGCCACGCGTAGTTTGGCGGCGGCTTCGTCCATGAGGTCAATGGCTTTGTCGGGCAGATGGCGGTCGGAGACGTAGCGGGAGGAGAGCTTGACGGCGGCGATGAGCGCTTTGTCGGAAAAACTGACTTTGTGGTGAGCTTCGTAGCGGTCGCGCAGGCCACGGAGCATGTCGATGGTGTCGTCGATGGTGGGTTCTTCGACGTATATGGGAGCAAACCGGCGCTCTAGGGCGGAATCTTTTTCGATATGTTTGTGGTATTCGTCCAGGGTGGTGGCGCCGACACACTGGAGTTCCCCGCGGGCCAAAGCCGGCTTGAGCATGTTGGAGGCGTCCATGGCGCCTTGGGCGGCGCCGGCGCCGACGACGGTGTGCAACTCGTCAATGAAGAGGATGATCTCGCCTTCGGCGCGTTGGACATCTTCGATGGATGCTTTGAGGCGCTCTTCGAATTCGCCGCGGAAGCGAGAGCCGGCGATCATGGAGCTGATGTCGAGGGAAATCACGCGCTTGCCGGAAAGGATCTCGGGGACATCGTCGCTGGCGATCTTCTGGGCAAGGCCCTCGACGATGGCGGTCTTCCCGACGCCGGCTTCGCCGATCAGGACCGGATTGTTCTTGGTGCGGCGGGAGAGGATCTGGACAAGGCGGAGGATCTCACTGTCGCGGCCGATGACGGGATCGAGCTTGCCTTCGCGGGCCATGGCGGTCATATCATGAGAGTATTTTTCGAGGGTGCGGTAGCGGTTCTCGGCTTGCGGGTCGGTGACGCGCTGGCCGCCGCGCATTTGCTGGATGGCTTCGTTGACGCGGTCCTTGGTGATGCCAGCGCCTTCCAGCAGGCGGGCAGACGGGGTGCTGCGTTCGCTGAGGATGGCGAGGAAGATGTGCTCGGTGGAGATGTATTCGTCCTTCAAGCGATTGGCTTCTTCGTTGGCGAGGTCGATGATGCGCTTGACGCGCGGGGTAATGAAGATCTGCCCAGCGCCGCCGCCAAAGATATTGGCTTTGGGGCTGGTGCGGAGGATATAGTCCAAGCGCTCGGTGAGGGCGGAGGCATCAATTTTGAGGATTTCCAATAATTGGGTGATGACACCCTGGGGCTGTTCGATCAATGCGAGCAAAATATGCTCGGTATCGATCTGGTTATGTCCATAACGCCCGATGATCTCGGCGGCCCGTTGGGCGGCTTCTTGGGCGCGTTCGGTAAAGCGGTCAAATCGCATCATAATTAAATACTACCTTTCGACAGAAAAACTGCCACCCGGGAATTATAACACCGGCAATATATGCGTATTGATAGCAAGACATAAGAAATTTGTAGGAAGCGGTTAGGGTGCGGCGGTGGGCGAAGGCGTGGGTGTGCCGGCCGGGATTAGGGATGTGGGGCTTGCGGCTGGCGTGTCGGTTGGGGTGAGGGTGATGACCTGAGTATAGAACTGTGGGATCCATCCCTGGCGGCCGTCTGGGTCGAGCACCTCGATCCAGACCCAACCGTCCACGATCTGGTAGCCATACAGCATGAGCAACTGCGTGCCGGGTTCTAAATGGGCAATGGCGGGCCCATTGGGGAACTCGCGCAAATAAACGCTGCCGCCATAGGTATTGATCAATATGAGCAGGGAGGGTGTGACGGTGAAAGTGGCCGTGTGGGTGGGGGTGTGGGTGTAGGTAGGGGTGGGGGTAAGGGTGGCCGTTTTGGTGGGGATGACTTTGGTGAATGTCGGGCTGGGTCCCAAAGTGGCTGTGGCGGTTAATGTGGGCGGGACGGCGGGATCGAGGCGGGCGGCGTAAATATGGTTGATTTGGAGCTGCACAGTCTTTTGCAGGTCGGCGGCGATGGCCTCTTGAAGGGAGACGCTGTCCCGGTAGCTGAGCGAAGCAATCGAACGCACAGTGATCTCTAGGCTAATGGTATCTTTATCGGGCTGGTCAAAATCGGAGAAAACCAATTCGGCCTCTGCGCCGGGGATTTCTGCCAACCGGGCTTTAACGACCTCATCGATGTGGGCACGCAGGGTGGCATCTTTGACGAAGAGGTAACTTTGGATCCCTAGTGGGGCCAAAAGGACCAAAGAGAGCGCCGAGGAGATCAACAAGCTGCGGGGGATGAACCGTTCGTTGTCTTTGCGGGGTGGGTTGAAGCCGAGAGCAAAGAAGACGAAGATCGAGGCGGCGGCGATGGTGACAGCGTTGGTGATGAAAAGCAAGAAAGCCCCACCGGCGACTCCCCAATCATTTAGGGCGATGCCGACACCGATGGTGCACAATGGGGGCATCAATGCGGTGGCAATGGCAACGCCGGGCAGGGCGGCGGATAACTGAGGCTGGGCGAGGGCAAAGGCGGCGGCAAGCCCGCCGGCCAAAGCAATACCGAGGTCAATCGGGGTGGGCTGGGTGCGGGAGATGACTTCTGCGGGTAGTTCCTGCAGGGAGATGAAGGGTAATTTGGCGTTGAACCAGGTAAGCACGGTGGAAAGGAGAACAGCCATGACGGCGCCGCGGATCAGGGCGGCAGCGGCATTGCGCAGGAGCAGGGTATCGCCGCGGATTGAGGCCAAGCCCAGGCCGAGGATGGGAGACATCAGCGGAGCGACGAGCATGGCGCCGATGATGGTTGCGGCCGAATCGGTGAGCAGGCCAAATGTGGCGATCATGCAGGAAAGCAGGACGAGGACAAAATAGTCAAAATCTGGTTTGGAGGCGTCGCGTAGATGGATCTGCACTTCGGCGCGGCTTTCGCGGGACATCGGCGGCACCAAACGGCGCAGCAGCAGCCGGGTGCGGACACGCCCCTTGGAGAGAAAAGTCTCCAGATCAGAAACCCATTCGTCAGGAATGTAACGCAAAACAGATTTGCCTCAGGTGCAGGATGGTTGTCACTATGTTGGTATTGTACACTTTATAATGAAAAGGGCAAATGATAATAATCCGCTAAAAACGCGGGGAAATGAGAAATTTGGTTGAAGCGATGAAACCTATTTGCATTTCAAATACTCTTGGGGTATGCTTAAGTGCATTTAATAATCACTCACACTATGGAGATAGTGAATGGATATACAAGGTAAAAACGCGCTGGTTTTGGGCGGATTTGGACTGGTTGGCAAAGCGGTGTGCCGTGAACTTTTGGAGCGCGAGCCCGCCCGGCTGGTGGTGGGATCGCTGCATAAGGCTGAAGCAGAGCAGGCTGTTGAAGAACTGCGCGCCGAATTTCCCAAGTCGCCGACCAAGTTTTTCCCGATCTGGGGAGATATCTTTTTGCGGGCTGAGTGGCAGCTAAAAGATGATGGCGGCCACCCCCGCCCGGCGGTGCTGGCCAACCCGGGCAAACGCCGTCGATTGGTTGCTGATATTTTGGATGAATTGGATGAGGAGATCATCAATTCATCTTTTTTGACTCACATGATCTTGGGCAAGGCACCTGGATTAGACGGCAGCCCGGCGCATATTGTGGTGGACTGCATCAATACCTCCACGGCGGTGGCGTACCAAAACATCTACGCCAGCGCGCGGCACTTGACCGGGTTGATTGACGCGGGCGATGCAGGAATTGACTGGGCAGAGGAAGTGCAGCAGCTGCTGACCTCGCTGTATATCCCGCAGCTGGTGAGGCATATCCAGATCTTGCACGAGGCGATGCTGCGGGCCAATACCAAGGCGTATATCAAAGTGGGGACCAGCGGCACCGGGGGGATGGGTTTGAACATCCCCTATACCCACGGCGAGGAAAAGCCCTCACGCGTGTTGATGTCCAAGGCGGCCTTGGCCGGGGCGCAGACTTTGCTGACCTTCCTGATGGCGCGCACACCGGGCGGCTTGCAGATCGCCAAAGAGATCAAACCGACGGCGCTGATCGCCTGGAAAGAGATCGGCTACGGGCCGATACGGCGGGGCGGGCGCGATTTCATGCTGTTCGACTGCGCGCCAGAGCAGGCGGTCTCGATCAAAGATGCGGCTAATCTGGCCAACCAGGGTGATTTTGGCACCGACACCGGCAAAGTGATGGAAGCCGTGTATATCAATACCGGCGAGAACGGCCTGTTCGCGGCGGGCGACTTCGCCGCCATCACGGCCTTGGGGCAAATGCAGTTCGTCACCCCGGAAGAGATTGCCCACAATGTTGTCGCCGAGATCGAGGGCGGCAATACCGGCAAGGATGTGGTGGCGGCGCTGGACGGGGCGGTGATGGGCCCCACCTTCCGGGCAGGGCATTTGCGCCAAGCGGCGATCAACCGGTTAAAGCAGCTCGAAGCGCAGCACGGCGAATCGGTGGCTTTTGAGATCTTGGGGCCGCCGCGCATGTCCAAGCTGCTGTTTGAAGGTTATTTGCTCAAACGCGTATACCAAACAATGAGCGCTGCATTGAAGCCGAGCCCGCAGGAAATGGCCAAGGCGCTGGAAACCGAGCTTGGCGAGCATGCCGAGCTGCGCCAGCAGATCATTTCGATTGGCCTGCCGGTGCTGCTGCCGGACGGCGAGCACATGCTGCGCGGCCCGGTGGTTAAATCCGAGAACGCGTACAACGGCTGGGTAGACCTGACGCCGGAGAACATGGCGCGCTGGCAAACGCGGCTGACCGCGATCCGCGCTATGGTGCAGGCCGGCTTCAACGGCGACAGCTCCTCAGGAGCCGACCGGGGCTACCCGGCGATGCGCACCTGGCAGGCGGACGACGACAGCTTCGACATCGGCGAGATCACCGCTTGGGTTTCATCCTATGAGGACGACGGGAGGCGCGGCAAGGATTAAGTGTTGTGGCTGGGGAACAGGAACCGGCCGGTAGGATATTGATAATTTAAAACCTTGCTGCGAAGGTATTATCGAGCAAGGTGCATATGGAAAAAGCCAGAAGACCCTGCAGCATGCTGCGGGGTCTTTTTATTGGTTAATTGGCACTGTGAATAGGGGCCTGTCTTTCGACGGCGGCGCGCACTGCGGCGCAGCGCGGGCAGTCTGGGCGGACGCATAACAAAGCGAGCGGGTCTGCGGCGACACGGGCGCGGGTGATCTCGACCAAGGGACGCAAGGGGAAGGCTTGCACAATGGTTTGGGCGACACGGGCAATGCGGACGACCGGCTCGAGGTCGGGATCGAGGGCGTTAAAGCCATCCGAACAAGAGGGGAAACCCGGGCACTGGCGCACACCCTGCGGGGTTAACCCCCAGCGCACGAAAGTCCTGCGGCCGGCAAGCCGTTCACCGAGATGGATGCTGGTGTTGGTGCGGTTGCTGACACCTAACAAGACCACCCAGCCGTCCATGTCGACCAGGCGTTGAATGGGGGCCAGCGGTTCGGCCAGGCTTTGGGCGGCCAAGACCGGGGCGGCATTAACACCGGTGAAGGACAGGATGGGGTGTGAAGACCGGGCGGCCTGCGGGTGGCGGCGGAGCGTTTCGGGGACCAAGCCGATCAACTTGTCGACGGGCATGTTTGGCTGGAAGAACTCGCTCATGCGATTGGTGTCGGCGGCGCGACCGTACTCGATGGCATTATCGGGCGGGCCGATCCCCGGGGTGAGCATTGTGTTGTAGGTGAAGGCCGGGGCTACGAGGGTGTCGAAATGATCGAGCAAGGCGGCGACGATGGCTGGCGCCCCGCCTTCCACATAGCCGAAGGAGGAAAGCGAAGCGTGGATGATCGCGGGGCGCGTGCCATCGAGATCGAGCTGGCGTAAAGCTTGGGTGAGATCAATGCTGGGGTGCATTGGCCCTTGCGTCCTCGGGTGAGGCTCCCCCCTAAAGCTATTTCCCTTTCCAGTCGGCCGGCCGTTTTTCCACGAAAGCCTGCATGCCTTCCTTTTGATCATGGGAGGCAAAGAGGAAGTAGAAGGCGCGGCGTTCGGCGGCAATGCCTTCGCTGAGGGAGGCTTCGAAAGCGTGGTTGACGGCCTCTTTGGCGAGGCGGATGGCCAGCGGGGCGCGGGCGGCGATCTCGGCGGCCAGCTTGAGGGCTTCATCCAAGTAGCGTTCTACCGGATAGACGCGGTTGGCCAGGCCGTAGTGCAGGGCTTCTTCGGCGCTCAAGGTGCGGTCGTTGAGGATGACCTCCATGGCCAGGGTTTTGCCAACGGCACGGGTGAGGCGTTGGGTGCCGCCGGCGCCGGGAATGACGCCCAGGTTGATTTCGGGCTGGCCGAAGCGGGCGCTCTCGGAGGCCACGAGCATGTCGCAGGACATGGCGAGTTCGTTGCCGCCGCCCAGGCACCAGCCGGAGACGGCGGCGATGACCGGCTTGGTGATGTGCATGATGCGGTCGAATATGCTGATGTGTTCGCGCTGGAGCATCTCAACAGCAGAGGCCTGGGCCATTTCTTTGATGTCGGCGCCGGCAGCGAAGGCGCGTTCATCGCCGGTGATGACGATGGCGCCAATGCCATCATCGGCGTCGAAGGCAGCCAGGGCTTGCATGAGTTCGAGCATCAGGCCGGCGTTGAGGGCGTTCAACGCTTTGGGGCGGTTGAGGCGCAGCAGGCCCACGCGGGGGTGCTCAGCAGGTTTTTCGACAAGGATATGTGTATAGTCAGGCATGGGACTCTCCATGAAATGAGGATAGGTATTATTGCCCTTGATTATACCCGCTGGCCGGGGAATTTAGAATTTTATGGCAGTTGAACAGTGACAGGCGGGACAGATCATGGCTACGCAGGTGTGGAGCAACCGCTGACTGTGCATGCCTGAATTGGTTGTCTTGCAGCTAGTTGCAAGGCCGGTTTGGTGTTTTAGCTGGCGAGGCTTTAGCCCTCGAAAACCATTCATATTCAACAACCATGAACCAATCCCCAGCTTTCGGTGAAATATTCATATACTCAATTCATCGGCCACCCTGAGGAGGAGAAAGATGAAGACCTGCAAGTTTGTATTGCCTAGTTTGCTTTTCCTGGCCGCTTGCTCCGGCGTTGCGCAGCCAAGCGCCTCCCCCACTGCCACGCTGGCCGCCACCAGCTCCGCAACCGCAGAACCTGCACCTATCAGCTACAGGCTCTCTGAGGACGGCGCCATTGTCCACCGCGGCGCGCTACCTGCCGACATCCACACCCTTGACCCGCAGCAAGGTGAGGACTCGCGTTCGATCAACTTCATCGAAAACTTATTCATGCAATTGACCGCTGCCGACGCGTACAGCGCTGAGATTTTCCCCGAAGCCGCCGCACATTGGGAGATCAGCGCGGATGGCCGGGCCTACACATTCAGCCTACGCGGCGATATCCCCTGGGTATGGCATAACCCGGTCAGCGGCGAGACTATCCAGGTGGTGGACGCAGACGGCCAGCCGCGCTTCGTCAGCGCCTATGATTTCGAATACGGCATCCAGCGCTTGTGCCATCCACTCAAGGCTGGTTATTACAACACCGTCATCGCTCCACTGATCAAGGGCTGCGCCGCCGTGCTCTTCGCCGAAGAACCGGATGATCTCACTGAAGCCGACTACGCCGCCATCGGGGTGACTGCCTTGGACGCCAACACCCTGGTGATCGAGCTAGAATTCCCGGCGGCTTATTTCCTCTCCATGACGGCCATGTGGCCGCTCTCGGCGGTCCCTAGTTGGGTCATCGAAGAACATGAGCAACGTTGGATCGAAGCCGGCATGATCGTCACCAATGGCCGCTATGTGCTCCACGAGTGGATCCACGGCCACCGTATCACCGCTTGGCGCAACCCCTACCTGCCGAAAGACCTGACGGGGACGGGCAATATAGAGCGCGTCGAGATGCGCATCGTGCCGGATGAGGCTGCCAGGTATGCGCTGTGGGAGGCCGGGGAAATAGAGCTGTCAACCATCCCGGATGATTACCTTGAAACCCACCTGGAGAAATACCCTCAGGAGACCGACCGCCTTCCAGACCTGGCTGTGTTCTATATCGAATTCAACCACAGTATCCCGCCCTTCGATGACTGGCGCGTGCGTGCGGCCTTCAGCGCGGCCTATGACCGGGAACGTCATATCCGCGAACTGCACCAAGGGCAGGGACTGCCGATGACACATTTGACTCCACCGGGCATCTTCGGCGCGCCGCCGATTGACGAGGTCGGCATTGGGTACAACCCGGAATACGCCCGCAGGCAGTTGGCCGCGGCCGGCTACCCGGACTGCGCAGGATTCCCGCAGGTTACGCTGTATGGATTCAGCGGACAACCCACACTGAAATGGATGGAATTCGCCCAAGCCAATTGGATGGATGTGTTAGGTTGCGATCTTGAGCAAATCAAGATTGAAGTGCAGGATTTTAGTATATTAAATTATTCCTTATCACCTCTTATTGTTATTTACCACATGCGACCATTTGGGTGGGGGCCGGACTACCCCGATGCCCACAATTGGCTCGGTGAAGTGTTAGGTTGCCAGAATTGGTATGAGCACACGAATCGCCCCTGCACGCCAATGGACGACCTGATCGTGCAGGCCAGCCTGGAGAGCGACCCGACCGCGCGCCAAGCGCTCTACCGCCAGATCGAAGCCGGCTTTTTCGGCCCCGGGGGCGAATTCCCCATCATCCCGATCTTCCTGCGCGCCCCGTTCGCCGCCCGCCACACCTGGCTGGCGCGCCCTCCGGACCTTTTTGGCGGCCAGCGTTGGTACGACTGGGTGATCACGCCTTGAGCGCGGACTGGTCAATATAGAACTATTGGTGTTGGGAGAATTTTCGGAGCTGAGTGGCTAAAAGAGCCATTGGGACAAGTATTTGGGTGAGTTCAGTTTTGGATAATCATCATTTGCAGGGCTTCTTCAGCATAGCATAGTCCCTGCTCAACCCACCACTGCAATGTGCGCACCCCATGCCAGGGGTGCCGGGCCGCCACGCTCCAACGTGCTGGGGGCAGAGCCTGGAGTGGCTTCAACATCTCAGCGTGGGCAGCCAGGCAGCTCTCCAGAAGAGCAGCCCAGGGTTCGTCGGGGCGGTAATCAGTCTGCAGCCAATCCCGGGTTGAGAAGACCGGCAGGAGAGAGTCTTCCTCGTTCAGCAAGATCTCCAGGCTGGGCTGGAGCAGTTGGGTTTCGATGGCGTTAAAGCGGGCCAGCGCCTGGTGCGGGGAGGGCTGGTTGGGGAGGGCGGCCGAGTGCCAGCCAGCGGGAGGCAGGGATTGGGCAGCCTGCCGCAAGTCATCTGCTACGGCAGCACAGCGGACGAGGAGTTGTTGGCGGTAGTCGAGTAATTCTTGCATTGGATATAAGTTCTATTGGGCAGGCAGGGTCAAGACTTGACCGGTGATTTTGGCACCCGCCGGGCTGCACAATTCCAGGGCCTTGGAAACGATGGACGGGGTGATCTCGCCTTCCAAGGAGATGGCGTTCACGCGGATGTTTGCGGGGCTCAGCTCCGGCGCGGCGGCACGGGTGAGCGCCAGCAGGCCGTGTTTGGCGGCGAGGTAGGCCGCCCGCGGGGCGGGGTGGGCGGGATCTGGCTGGGTGGGACCAATGTTGAGGATCACGCCGCCGCCGAGTTCACGCATCACCCGGCCAACCGACTGCATGGCGAGGAAGGCACCGGTGAGGTTGACATCCAAGGTGCGGTGCCAATCCCATTCGTCCATGTCCAGCAAGGGATCGTGGGGTTGTACGGCGGCATGGTTGATGAGGATATCGATGCGGGCGCAATCTTCGAGAACCTGGGTGACCATGCTCTGCAGGGCGACCTTCTTGCAGACATCCGCCAAATAGCTAGTGGCGCGGCCGCCAGCTTTGGTGATGTTGGCGACAACCTCGTCCACATTGACGGGGGTCAGGTCGTTGGCGGCGACCAGGGCGCCGCGGGCGGCGAAGGCGTGGGCGAGGGTGCGCCCAAAACCGCGTCCGGCCCCGGTGATCAAAACGGTCTGGCCTGAAAAATCACTCATGTTCTGGCTCCAAGTTCCAGTTCTGTGTGGTGGTTGTCCCGGCGCACTGCGGGTAGGTAACCGGGTTTTGGTTGTCGTTGACGGGTAAATTGAAATAGGGGCTGGGATCCAGCGTGTTGCTGATCTCCAATTCGTTCAGGAAGCTGCCTTGGCCATCGTCCTTGACGATGGAAAAATGTAAATGCAAGCCGGTGGGGTTGGACGGGTCGCCGGAGTAATCGCCTTGGAAGCCGAGCAGGGTGCCGGCCTCGACAAAGACCTCGCTGGTCCCGGGGGGGAATGCCTCGGAGACAAAGCTGGCGCCATGCTTGTCCGCCATATGGGTGTAATAGGTCCAGATCTGGCGGTTTGGCTGAAGCGGGTCGCTGGGAATGCGGATGATGACGGTGGAGATCCAATCTGCGGCGCGGGTGAGGTAGCCCGGGTAGGCGGCATAGATGGGTGTGGCACCGACTTGCGTGCCGGCAAAGATGTCCAAGCCTTGATGGCGGTGGCGTAAGCCGTAGGAGTCATCCCATAAGCCGAAGATCACGCCGGTGGTGGGGAAAGCAAAGGGGGAGCCGTCGCAGCGGGTACCCGGCTGCAGGCGGTACTCGGCCAGGGTTTGGTGGTCTTGGGTGTAGGCGCGGTAATTCACCCACCGCCCTTTGGATGAAAAAAAATAATCGTAGGCGAGCAGCCCGGCTACAACTGCGGCAATGGCCAAAGCCAGCAGCAGCCAGCGCAGCGGAGATTTTGGCTTGGGAGCGAGCAAAAAAGGTTTATTGTGCATAGGTGTTCATTCCTGGTTGGCTTGATCGTGGAGGGCAATCAATGCGGCGCCGGTAACTTTTTGGATCAATTGTGGGGAAATCCGCAGCAGGGCATTGTGCGCGCCGCCGCCGGCAAAAATCAAATCGTGGGCGAACACTCCTGGGTCGAGCAAGGTGGGCAGGGGCTGGCGGTGGCCAAAAGGGGGTACGGTCCCTACCGGGTAGCCGGTGATCTCGAGGACATTATGGGGGCCGGCCAGCTTGATCTTTTTGCGGCCGACGGCGAAATGGGCGGCCAACCGGCGCGGCTCTACCGGGCTTAAGCCATTGGTGATTGCCAAGACGGGATTGGCGTCGACAAGGAACAAGAGCGATTTGACGATCTGCTCCGGCAAGCAGCTGACGGCGTGGGCGGCAGTTTCTACGGTCGGCGTGGGGGAGGCCAATATGATGATCTCGGCGGGGATGAGATGCTGCTGCAGGAAGGCCTGCAGGTCATCGCGATCAAGCGCCGTCATGCGGCGGCTCATCATGCTTTGCGGGCTGGTGGGCTTGGATATTCTCGAGCTCGTCTTCGAGGTGGTCGGCGAGCAGCAGGGTTACCTTGCCGGCGGTCATCAACTGCAAGACCTGCCCGGCTTGCTGGCCGGCCAAGGAGGCCATCGCCTGCTTGGCGGCCTCCATCGACTCGAAAAACAGTTCGTGGATCATGGAAACATTGTATTCGCCGTGAAGCACACGGTCTACCGGGCTGGTGGTCTCGCGTATAAGGCCGGGCATGGCTTCGGCGCGCTTGAGGAATTCGGGCCAAGCCTGCTCAAAGGCCAGCCAGTCGGTTTGGGGTTCAATCAAGATGACCAGTTTGTACATTGCGGCTCCTGTTTAGAGGGGGAATTATACACGCTATCTTGGGTGGGAAAGCTTAGTGGATGATTAGCGATTGTAATGATGCAAATACTTAATCTTCAAAAGACAGCCGTTGGTAAAACATGATGATGGGCTACTCAAAAGGATAACTGAATTGTAGTTTAAAGAAAACAAAATGCTCTTACACGAAGGTGCACCGAGTATGCGCGGCGGCATTCCAATTACCCGGGTTGTAAAGAATCATGGATGTCTGTGCGAAGAGGATCGATCATGGTCACGTTCCCGTGGTAAGATTCGGCCCGGATATTTGAACTCAAATCCATATCCAGGAGCAACCGGCATGAAACCTCTTCCCGAACACGGCGCGTGTTTTGTTTGCGGCACGCAGAACCCACACAGCATTGGTATCCGCTGGCACCTCAAAGAAGACGGGTCAATTTACGGCACGATAACCTTGAGCGACAGCCAACAAGGCCCGCCGGGACACAGCCACGGCGGGGCCACGGCGGCTTTGCTGGATGAGGCCATGGGGGCCGCCGTGTGGAATGCGGGCAACCATGCCGTGGCGGTTAACCTTACTGTGGACTACCGCATGGCCGTGCCCCTGGGTGTGGAGGTGGAAGTGGTTGGCAGGATGGTAAAAAAGGAGGGCAGCGCACTGCACGCCCAAGGCGAGCTGCGTTTGCCGGGGGGCGAAATCGCGGTGGTCTCCAGCGGCATTTTTATTGAAGCGCCGCAGTTTTTCCAGTAGCACAAAAGGGCAGTTTTATCCCCCAAATGTCCTTGCAGAAATAACAAACCGTAAGATTCTTTTTATGGTATGATTCTAAATATTGACCGTTGAGTTGGTCAACTATTTATGAGGCATATATGGACGATAAGATCACAATCATAGAAGGACCGCCGCCGACGTTTGAACTGGTGCAGGATATCTGGGCCAACGGCATCATCGAAAGCCCGAACCTTGGCAACGTGGTTGCCACGCGTCTGCGCACATTCAACGGCGCCGAACTGGTTGAACGCTGCCACCGCGCATGGCGCAATAAGCTGCCCATCCACCTGGAATACCGCTCGCCAGAGGGGTTGAACCAGGAAGCACCGATCATTGCGGCCCGCCATACCGAGAGCGATGACGGCCAGCTGCTGATCCTGTGGCTGCGGCTGCCTTCCGATGAAATTGAGATCGAGTTCCACTATGGGGACGATGACGATGAGCTGGACGGGGATGAGAGTTTCGACGATCCTTTGGACCTTGATTTTTAACCGATAGGAATGATATTGATTGAAGCCCGCAGAGCATGAAAGCTGCGGGCTTTTTGTATACTTTACACAGCCGGCAGACCTATGCTACACTTTATGGGCGGCACCGGGCAGGGAAGATCCCGGCCGCGCGACGAGCTTGAATTCAATGGCTCCAACCCACCAGGAGAGGTTTCTTATGTCTGAAGATATACTGCTTACCCAGTTGGAAAATGGCGTCTTTACGATCACGCTTAACCGGCCGAAGGCCAATGCTTTTAATGATGATCTGATCGAGGCGGTCAAGGGAGCCTTCAAGCAAGCCAAGCGCGACAGCGCGGTGCGCAGTGTGGTGTTGAACGCGAACGGCAAGTTGTTCAGCGCCGGGCAGGAATTGGGGGATGTGAGCAACGGCGGGCGCGTTTCTTTCCGGAAGCATTTGCTGCATACCTATAACCCGTTGATCCTGCAGATGCGCCAATTGGAGAAGCCGGTGTTGGCCGCCATTAATGGCGCTGTCGCCGGGGCAGCTTTGGGGATTGTGCTGGCCTGCGACCTGCGGATTGCCAGCGAGGCGGCGCGTTTCTTCGTAGGTTTCGGCGGCATTGGCTTGGCCCCGGATTCGGCCGTCTCGCTGATGCTGCCCACGATCATCGGCCTGGGACGGGCAGCCGAGGCGGCGTATTTGAATGAGCCAATCTCCGCAGAGCAAGCGCTGGCCTGGGGGCTGGTCAACCGCTTGGCGGCACCAGACGAACTGCAAAGCCAGGCGGCCGAATGGGCGGCCCAATTGGCCCAAGGTCCGGTTAACGCGATGGGGCTGACCAAACGCACCTTCAACAAAGCCATCCTGCCTCACCTGGAAGCCGTGCTGGACTACGAAGCCCATGTGCAGGAAGTCGCCGGATACGGCCCGGACCACAAAGAGGGCTTGGCCGCCTTCATCGAAAAGCGCGACCCGGACTATACCAGTCGGTCAACAGGAATTTAACAGATGGCGTTCAACATGCAAAAATGGGGTTGTGTGAAATCACTAATTAGACAACTTTGACATTCAAGGGCCTGGCAAACTCTTGAATGCCTCATCATGTTTTTTGTATATCTGCCAGACTGGACCGTCCTCGGAGAACATATCCGGCCAACCTCAAATCAACAATACCTCTAAACTTCTGAACCGCTGAACTCAAATCACATACCCCATCTGTTCTAACACTGGGCCAAAGGCCCGCGCGCAAGCCGCCAACTGCTCGGCGCTGAGCGCATCGCGGAAGCGCTCGGCCTGGCCTTTGTGGAAATGCAGCCCTTGCTGGTCTTCGCTGGCATGGCCAGGGCGGTACTGTTCGACCACTGCAGCGGTGTGTTCATTGGCCGTAATCCTTAAGAAGGACAGCAAACGGGTGATCTCGGCATCATAGTCTGCCAGCAGGTCTTCGTAGCGCACGTGGAGCACCTGATCGAAAGCCATCCACGCCTGCCAAATGCGGACATACTCGCCGATGAAATCGATCGCCATATCAATATTCTCCAGTGGAGAAAAGGCGTTGGGCCGGCCCTTGGCCACCGCTCGGCGGCCATATTCGTAGGCCGACAGCAGCGCCGCCCGCGGGTCGCGGTAGATGTAGGTGGTGCGCAGCAGCCCAGCGCGGATCAAGAGCTTGGCCAGCGGTTTCGGGCCGGCGTGGGCTTTGATGACAAAGGTGCTGCCCAGCAGGCCCGGCACCAAAACCGGGAGCAAGCGTTTGGCGCTCAACGTGCCGATGTTGCAATTGACCTCGGTGAGGATGCGGCCTAAACGGAAGCGGCGGCGGATGGCGCGGGCGGGCACACCGCCGGAGGCAACCACCAGGTCGTGGGTCAAGTTATAATGCCAGCCAGAACCGGCGCGGGGCATACCAACTGAGAGAACGATCATTAATGTACTCCAATAATTGCCAATCGGCTTTGATTCAAGTGTAATATGCTCTATAATTAGAGGTGAAAATAACTAATCAAGAGCAGCACGGTGTGCTCTAATCATATCAGTTTTCAGATAATAAAAGGAGAGGTCTATGAAAAGACTTATCAGCTTTTTTTCCGGCGCTATAATGGGCGCTTTGGTGGGGGCGACCATCGCCATACTGCTGGCCCCGGAATCTGGGGAAGACCTGCGCGCGCAGATCCGCCAGCGTGCCGAAGCCCTGCAAGATGAATTAAAGGAAGCCGCCAACGTGCGGCGGGGAGAGTTGGAAAAGCAGCTCGCCAACCTGCGCCAGCCGCACCGCTCCAGCATTCCGATCGAAAAGGGATAGCATCCAACGACAGACAAAGAACCGCCCGGTACGCAGGCCGCGTACCGGGCGGTATTGGGTTAAACGGGGGATGTGCCAGCAGGGACCGATAAGTTACGGTAAAAAGTCAAAGCTGTAAACTGCCAGTTGGCGGGTAAAGCGGGTCGTGCCGGTGACGATCAGGACGGCTTCGTCGACACCATTGCCAAAATCAATGTGGATATCGGCGATATTGCCGGCCTGGACATCAATATATTGTACGGTGGTGGTATCCCCGTAAAGGATCACCGCCAGGCGGAAGGTCTGCGGCAGTAAGTTCTTGATGCGTACAAAACCATCTGCCTGCCAACCGTCGTTATCCTGCTCAAAGTCGCTGAAGTAACCGATCTCCGGGATGGCAATGTCGTCCAGCATCAAGCCTTCACGATTAATGGCGGCATCGGTAATATACTCGAAGCGCAGCAATATGCTTTCCCCGGCGTACTTGGAGAGGTCCACACTTTCCTGGATCCATGTTGAGCTGCCACCGGAGAAACCGGTGTAGCCCCAACCATAGCTATTGCCGGATGGATTGGTGTCGGTGCCGGAGGGTGTGGTGAGGATTTCCCAGTTTTCACCGTCAACCGAGGCCATGACATACACATAGTCCCAATCTTTTTCGATGTCGTACCAGGTCCAGTAGTTGAGGGTCAGCGGACCGCTGTGGGCCGAGAAGTCAAAACTGCGGGTTAAGGTCATATCCGAGGTGTCGCCGTGGTTGCTCCAGAAGGCATACTCTCCGGAATACGGGTTGGCCGGCAGCAAGGTGGTGCCATCGGCGCCATCGAAATGCAGTGTGACGGCTTGATCGCACTGCAGGCTGATGTAGTCGACACCGTATTGGTGCACGTCGCGAGCGTGGATGCCGCTGCTGCAGTCCGAGATGGTCTCGGTGGCGTCAAATTGGGGCAGCGCGTGGTAATTGTTGTAGGTGTAACGGCCGTCAGCAACGGTGCTGTCGTTGAGGTAGTTCGCTAAGGCCCAATCGACGAACAAATCGTTGGCGGTTGTTGCTAGGTTGGTCACGCTGTTGGGAATATCAAAATCGTGCAGCACCGCATCAATACCGGCAAAGCCATCGGCCGGATGGGCAACCAGAGCCTGAGTGGCTGCCGCGCCGGGGCGGACAAGGAAATAGGTCAGGAACAAGAAGGAAGCGCCATAATGCGGTGAGCGGTTTTCCTCCGGCCAATCGTTCAGCTGGATATCGGGGTTAAGGGCGAAATAAAAATCAGCGCCTTTCAGCGAATACCCATTTAGCAGCACGGCCACTTCGGAGAAGCCTTCATTGATCCAGGAGGTTTCGTTGCGGTCCAGGTTCCAATGGATCATGTGTTGGAATTCGTGGGCTAAGACTGCGTAAGTGAATTCTTGCCTTAGGTTGAGGTTATCGGCGCTGAGCACAAACATTTCGTGGGCATTCGAATCGGGATGGGCCAGGGGATTGAGCGAATCAACCGATGAAAAATAGCCAGCAATGCCGGAGCCGATGCCGCGGGCCAACAAAATATAAATGTGTTCATCACCATCAATACCCGGCGACCATTCCTCCCCGAAGAATTCGCGGTTGGTCGGGTAAATCTTGTTTTCAAAGGCTTGGGACAATTTGCGGAGGGCTTCCTGGTCAAAATCAACACCGTCCTCGATCCAGAAATAGACATGCGGGGTGATGAAACGCAGTGAGGCGTCAACCGTGAAGGTGCCGGCGGTGTCAACATCTTTGACAAAAAAAGTATCGGATGCGCCAACCCTGTGCACCTTTTGCGGGGTATCCGGCGGCAAGGGGATTGACAGGATGCCCTTCAGCCGCTTGGCTAGGTCTGCCGGGTCATTGATCGGGACGATCGTGTTCCGCAGGGTCTCCAGGGTTTCGGTATCTATACTACCGGGGTTGTCATTGACCCCAGGGGTGTGGCCGGGTACGCTGGTCAGCAAGGCAACCTGCGGCGGGGTGGTCGCTGTCTCGCTTTGGACAATATCGCTGACAAAATCGCAGCCAAATATGGTGAGCACAAACACGAAAGAAAACACAAGTATTCTGGGGCGCTTTAATCCCATGATCAATCTCCTTACAGCAGTAATTATTTATCTTTGTTCATACAGGCAGCGCTTAAGACGGTTCGCTTTCTGCCAGGGAAGAGGCCAAGCCCAGCACCAAGCCCAAACCGACCCACATCACCGGCGAGGCCAACGAGTCCTGGGTGAAATTGCGCAAGGCGACAGCCAGCCAGATGAACAACCCGGCAGTGCCGATATAGCGGTGATAAGGTTTGGTGGAGGCAAACAAGGAGCGCAGATCGCCAAGCACCGAAAGAAAAAAAGCGGCAAAAAACCACAATCCCACCAAGCCGGTTTCAGCCAGCAGACGCACGTATAAATTCTTGGTATTGGGCACCAAGCTCGAGTCGGGGCTGAGTTGGCGGGCGACTTCCGGCAGCGAGGTTAATGCCCAATCGGGAAACTGCTCGTACAAATACAATCCGGCGCCCCCCAAGCCGACACCGGTCCAAGGGTGCTCGGCAAACACGCCCAACCCGGCCTGTGCATATACCAGGCGCGGCCCGGCGCTGTTGAGGATGATATAGTCCAGCAGCCCGTTCTCAAGGTCCAATTCCCATAGGCGGGCAAAATAGGGATTGCTCGCCAGTGCGGAAAAGGAGGCCATTAGTGCAAGTACAACCAGCAGCACGACCAACCCGCGGAAAGCCCAGGCGCGGCCCCCCGGTTTGGGTTTGGCTGCAGCGGTGTCCCGGAGCGGCGCCAGGAACCAGCCGCCTAATTGGCGCAGCTTGGCGCGCCCGGCCAGCATGAATACCAAGCCGCCGACCACGACCCAATTAAAAATCCCACTGCGCGAAAAACTGAAAATCAGCAAAATACCAGCCATGGTCAATAAGCTGAGTTCGAGCCATTTGTGCCGGGTAAGGCGGTAGCCAGAAATTAGGGCGGCAAACAACCATGGGGTGTATAAGATCACCAATTGGTCTGCCAACCAGGATGGCTCGTAGGCAAACCCGGAAATGCGTTTGGGTTGGATGCGGCGCAGGGAAAAGCTCAACTGTATCTGGTTGACCACGCTCTTGTCCACCAGCGTGGTGTTGATCGCCACGATCTGCACGAGGCCCCAAAGCACGGTGGCGAACAACCCGGCGTACAGCCAGCGCAGCGAGTGTTTTAGGTCCGCTTCGCTGCGGTTCATCCACAGCGCGCTGAGGAAAAATGAAAGGCCGACTGCAAAGGACACCCAGGCCCGCAAGGCCCGCCCCCAATAAGTGTGGCCGCGCAGCTCAAGGGGGGCATACAATGCCCCGATGAACGTTGCCAGGAAGACGACAACGATGAAGGCGATGACCGGCGCACTGTTGCCAAAACCGCGGAAGGAGCGCTGCCGCCATGCTTGCAGCAGCAGCAAAGGGAGCAATACGGCCAATGGGTACAAAGCCAAGGGCCGAACCAAGGTGGTGCCGAAAACCGGAGGAAAATAGCGGAAGGTGGAAACCGGCAAGGTGAGCAAAACCAGCCCCCACAATATAGTCATGGCTTTTTCGACACGCTGGGGGTGCAGCACTTTAGCCGTCCGTCCTTGGACCCTGTGTTGACCCAACAGAGAAAAGCACCAGCAATGCCAGCAAGCAGGCTCCCAGAACAGAGCCAACCAAAAGGTAGGTGCTGTGAGGGAGGCTGCGCGCCAATGGAGCGCTCTGCCCTTGGCTGACCGATACTTCCAAATAGGGGGATATCCCGGCGGTCTGGTCAATCAGCTCGCCATATGCAAAGGCCAGCTGCTCCAGCGCTTGCGGGTCGGGGGGCGTTTCGACAGCTGCGGTAAGCAATGCTGCCCGTGCGGTTTCCAGTTCTGGGGAGACCTCGATCGAGGCTTTGACCTGGGTGACAAATGCCGCCGCCCATGAACCGGCCAAAGTCTGTGCCCGATGGCTTTCGCTAGCCTGGGCCCAAAAATGCCACACCCCTTCGGCGGGGTAGCTGATCTTCAGCGTATCGGCGCGCAGGTCTGCTATCGTTGTCCCCGGAACTTGCTTTACGACCAGCTGCAGCGTGGCATCGGCCCAGGCCAGGGCTTCCAGTTTGCGGGTCTCACGGTTGAGGAAGTAAAAAAGCTGGCGGTCGGGGAAATACTGCCAGGCTTGCTCCAGGTTGTGGTCCACGACCACGGCGGCGTGCGCCTGGAAAGGCGGCGGGAACAATGCATACACACCCGCGGCGAGTATGGCGCCCAAAAGGGCTGCGGTAACCCACAAGCGCCAAGCTTGCAGCAGGGTTACGATCGGGTCTTTGGCGCCGGGTTCGAGCAGCCAACGAATGATTTTGGGTTTTGTTTTCATGGTGTTTAGAAATACTTATAAACCACACACAGCAGTTCGTCAACCGGGATTCGCTGCGGATGGGTACGGGGATCCGTGCAAGAGTGGTTTTCTGAGGGCGCGCAGCCAAAAATTGACCAGTTTTCACCACATGCAGAGCGGTGTGGGATGGCGCAGACCGCGTCCCGCGGCTGCATCCCGGCGGCAAAATGCTGATCATTGGCCGCTGCCCTCAGCGGGGAAGCGTAAATCTACTCGTCGTCTTCATGGTTGTTCCGTAGGTTCTGTGCCTTGGACTGCAAGTCTTTGAAGAACGGTGTATCGACAACTTCTTCGATTTGCTCGTGCTTTTTGATCTCGTCGATCTCGATGCGTAGGGATTGCAGCTGCTGCCGGAGCTTTTGGGTGCGCTCGTGCACTTCCACAACCATACGTTTGAAAACCCGGCCCAATTCACCGAGTTCATCTCCCCGCGTGGTGATTTTATCCAGGCTTTTTGATTCCAGCTCCTCGGAGAAGCTCTCATCGGCGGCGACTTTATAAGCCAGTTTACCCATTTCACCAACCGGCAGGATCACAAACCGCCGCAGCATATAATTGATCGCCAGGATGACGGTAGCGATGACCACCATGAATATGGCGGTGATGCGCAAAAAAGCATCGTTGGATTTCTCTAAGAGAGTCTCCGACGGCACATAAATCATCTGGGCGGCGACGATCTCGTTGAGCTGCCAGCCAAAACCGCCGTCATCCCCATAGCTGGCGATCAAATTGGCCGGGGCCAAGGAGGCGTTGGCATGGCATAGCAGGCAGCTTTCCCGGCCAATGGCCAGCGGCCGGGCGATGTAATACACTTCTTGGTTGAACAAGGTGCGGTATCCGGTTAATTCCTGCAGTTCTGGGTCACTGCGCATTTGCTCCACCAACCCGGTCTCAAATTCATCGGCTTGGTTGCGCGGGTTCATGGGGTTCAGCGTTGCCTCTTTATAAAAGAAACTGCTGAATTTTTCGTCTTGGCGGAATTGTTCAAATACCTCACGGGCGGAGAAAGCCGGCACAGTTTCGGGGATGAATGCTGCGCTGGTTTCCAGGTCGTCCTTCAGCAGCGGCTGGATATGCGTGCTGGTGTAGCTGCGCACCGAATTCATCGTGGTGGTCAGCATCTCGGCCTGAGAGTTGATCTCGCGTTGGGTTTGCTGCAGCAGCGCCTGGCGGAAGGCGATCCCACCGACGGTGATGCCGCCGATGAGAATGATGATCAAGAGCAGGCTGAATTTTGTCGTTATGCGTAAATTGTGTAATGACATCGCTTTCTCCTCTGGGTATGCAGCATGAAGCAGCTACCCATTTTGGCCAATTTGATCCTAAGTTCAATTTACTTGCATTCTTCGACCTAGCAAGCTGGCAATATGAAACCATTGTCGTTCGCCAGGACGATTGCGGGTCGTGGTATTGGGGTATTTTAGGATAATCAGCATAGTTTAACGCATAATTTAGCAAATACCTAGTTGTAAATGCGGGCAGCGCCCTGATGTGCGCACGGCGCAGAAATGCGGAAAATGTTAAAACCGACAGTTTTTGTAAGGTTTTCTTAATGATTTGCGGCTAGAATTGAGGCAGCAGAAAACCGATTTATCGGAGAAGGAGCAGTATCGTGAGAATAAAACCATCTGAAATCACCCCCAAACAGCATTACCTGTCGCGGCGCGAGTTTATGCAAGCGGGGACACTGCTGGGCGGGGCGGCATTGTTGGCGGCTTGCAGCCCAAATACCAGTGATGCACCGCCAACTGCCGAGTTGAATCCAGCCGCCAGCAGTCAAGTGGATGAGTTGGGCGACAGCCTAACCTCATTTGAAGGGGTAACCAATTACAATAATTACTACGAATTCTCGCTAAAAAAAGAGGAAGTGGCTAAAAAAGCCCAAGGTTTCCAAAGCTCGCCGTGGGATGTGAGCGTAGGCGGATTGGTCAACAAGCCGCAAGTATTTGGCCTGGAAGACCTGGTGGGAATGTTCGACCAGGAGGAACGCATCTACCGGCTGCGCTGCGTGGAAGGTTGGTCGATGGTGATCCCTTGGGTGGGATTCCCGCTGAAACAACTGCTTGCCCAAGTGGAACCGACCGCGGCAGCCAAGTATGTGCGTTTTGAAACCCTGCTTGACCCGGACCAAATGCCCGGCCAAAAGAACGACTGGTTCGGCTGGCCGTATGTTGAAGGCTTGCGCTTGGACGAGGCGATGAATGACCTTACCCTGCTGGCAACGGGATTGTATGGCGAAAGCCTGCTGCCGCAAAACGGGGCGCCGATCCGCTTGGTGGTGCCGTGGAAGTACGGGTTCAAGAGCATCAAATCCATTGTCAAAATAGACTTGGTGGATGAAATGCCAACATCGCTGTGGATGGCCCAAGCGCCAAACGAATATGGCTTCTATGCCAATGTTAACCCGGAAGTACCTCACCCGCGCTGGACGCAGTCCAATGAGCGGCGCATCGGCGAACTGGGACGGCGCGATACGCTGATGTTCAACGGTTATGCTGAGCAAGTGGCGCATTTATACGCCGGGATGGACTTAAAAGCGAATTATTGATGTTGAAGATAAAAATGACACGCTTGCAGTGGCTGGCAAATATAGGGGCGCTGCTGCCCTTCCTTATCATGGTGTGGGATTACAGCCAGAACAACTTGACGATCAACCCGATCCAGGAAGCGACCTCGCGCACGGGTAAAACTGCGCTGGTGCTGCTGGTGCTGTCGCTGGCGTGCACACCGCTGAACACACTGTTTGGGTGGCGGCAGGTATTGAAGCTGCGCCGCACGCTGGGGTTGTATGCTTTCTATTATGCGTCGATGCATTTCTTGATCTTTATCGGTTTGGATTACGGGCTGAACTGGAATTTGATCTTGGAAGCGACGTTTGAAAAGCGCTACGCGTTGGTGGGATTCAGCGCATTGATGACCTTATTGCCCCTGGCGATCACATCTTCAAAGGGGTGGCAAAAACGGTTGAAGAAGAATTGGAAAAAACTGCATAAACTCAGTTATGTGGCGGGCATCCTTGTGGTGGTGCATTTCGTGTGGCTGGTTAAAAGCGACTACCGGGAACCGTTGGTCTATGGGGGGATTGTGGCGGGGCTGCTGCTGCTGCGAGTGCCGAGTATCCGAAAGAGAATGAGCCGGCTGAAATTTGGCAAAGCGACGGAGGACAAAGCCGTTCAGCAAGAGAGTGCGGCTTAACCCTTGGCAGGATTGAATTCGAATTAGCAATAGAATGGTGTTCTGATGCTGGGATCACTCTGTGGTTGCTGCGATGGGCGTGTGTTTGCCGAACAAGGTCCAAAGACCCCAGAGCGCGGCGGGGACAAGGGTAGCGGCGGCCATCCAGTGGAGCAGGCCGGGGGCACCGAGGGTGGTATTGTCTAGAACCCAGCCGCCGAGGAAAGTGGCGAAGGCGCTCATCAGGGTGAGCAAGGCAAATTCGGTGGAGAAGACCCGGCCGCGCACCCGGTCGGGGAGCAGCTGCAAGAGCAGCTGGGTGCTGAAGACCCAATTGATGCCGACACCGACGGCGCGCAAAAGCGTGCCGAATAAAACGGCGGTGAAATTATGCAGGGTGGCAATGAGGACAAGGCCAGCGGTAGTAAAAAGATAGGAAATGAATATCGCCGTGCGCAGGGAGCGGTCGCGGTCGCCGGTGATGGCCCGCGCCAGGATGGGGCCGATGCCGGTGCCGATACCGATGACGGTGTAGATGAGGCCGAGGCTGATGCCGCCTCCTTCGCCGAGAGGGAAGTGCTGCCGGGCGATGACGACTTGAATGATCTCAATGGCACCGCTGACGGTCAACTGGCTGGCGGCCTTGAGCAGCGAGATGAAGAAAATGTCGAGGTGCTGCTTGAGGTAACGCAGGCCGTCCACATATTGGCGCAGCGAGGCGCGCAGGCTGGATTCCGCGGCGAGCGCAATATCTCGTGCTGGGGATTTGATCTGGTAGAGAAAAAAAGCAGAAACCAGGAAAGTGAGGGCGTCGATGGTGAAGGCGGGGTAGATGCCCCAAAGCCCGGCGGCAAGTCCGCCAAGGGCGGCGCCAAGGGCGAGCATGATGGACCAGGTGGCGGAGACGAGGGCATTGGCGGCACCGAGTTCGCGGCGAGAGACGATGTTGGGGATCATTGCGTCTTGGGTGGGGATGAAGACCCCGCTGATGCCGAGCTGCAGGGCAGTGAGCGTGTAGAGCAGCCAGAGGTGTTGGGGTTGGCGCACGAGCAGGAAACCGAAGACTGTGAGGGCGCGGGCGAAGTCGGAGAGGATAAGCAGCTTGCGGCGGTCGTAGCGGTCGGCCCAGACACCGGCGAAGGGGCTGATGATGAAGAGGGCCAGCATGCGTAAGATGAAGAGCGCGCCGATGGCTTGGCCGGAGGCTCCGGTGAGCTGGGTGACGAGGGCGGCGGAGGCGATGAAGTTGAACCAGTCCCCGAGCAGGCTGACGATCTGGCCGAACCATAGGTTGCGGAAGTTGGGGTTGCTGCGGATGAGCTGCAGGTAGCCGGTGGGGGATGGGGTGGTTGGGGAAGAAAGGGTCAAGGCGGCGCTCCGAACGGGGTTGGATAAACTGGGGTATTATACTGGGGAATGATGGGGATGGGGTAATCATTGGAAAAGTGAGAGAGTTGTTTGGCTCCATGGTTATTTAGGTGGAGACTGACGTTCGTGGGTGGAAATTAATAGGGTGGATAGGATGGCTTTATCATCAAGATTATGGGGTATCCTCTCTCGCTCACTGCGTTCGCTCGCTCGGAATGACATGTGAGAGTGGATTGGAGGCGTGTTGCTGCTGGCGACTAAAGTCGCAGCAAGGGGGACACAAAATCCGCCCTGCGGCGGACTGGAGGTTGCGAAAAATGGGGAAATAGGCGCATAATAAGGATGTAGTGGAGGGAACTCATCCAGTATAATGAGGCAGACCGGAATAAACGAGAAAATAGCCTTGGATTGATGGTAATGTTTGGCGTTGGGGACTGCTGGGTTGATTTGTCCAGGGCAAATTGAATAACAACAATAGAAAAGCACTCATCTTGAGAGAGGAGCAATGGTGCAGCAATGGACAATTTGACTTGGGTTGAGTTCCTTTATTTGACTTCGGCGATCATCGGCGGTGTATTGTTCCTGCTGCGGGCGATTATGTTCTTTGGCGCGGGGGAGATATTCTCCGGAGATGCCGACGGGCATATAGACGGCGACATTGGGGGCGATTTCGATGGCGATTTTGAGGGGGATGTGCACGGGGACTTACACGGGCATATGGATGGAGACCATGGCAGCACAGACTACAGCTTTAAGTTCCTGTCGATGCAGGGGTTAACGGCCTTCTTTATGATGTTTGGCTTGGTGGGGATGGCGCTGGTGCAAGCCGGCTGGCAGGTGATCTTCACGATGCTGGGCGGCACGGCGGCGGGGTTGTTCACGGTGTGGGTGATCAGCCGAATTTTTGTGGGGATGAAGATGCTGCAATCGGACGGGACAGTGCGGATGGTCAACGCAATTGGGCAAAAAGGAACCGTGTATTTGACCATCCCGGCCAGTGGGACCGGGCAGGTGCGGGTGGCGGTGCAAGGGGCGTTAAAAATCTTTGACGCGGTGTCTGCAAACAAGAAGAAGATTCCCACAGGGGAAAATATTCAAGTTATTGAGGTTATCGCCAATAATATTTTGGTGGTCGAGAAAATTTAATCAACTATACAGAAAAAGAGGAATACTTCCATGGATTCAGTAGCATTTGGCTTATTGTCAGTTGTTGCATTTGTACTATTGGTGTTCTTCACGATCGTGTATCTGGCGGGGCGTTATAAGCGCTGTCCTTCGGACCAGATCCTGGTGGTGTATGGGCGGGTAGAAAAAGGTAGATCCAGCCGCTGTTTGCACGGTGGGGGTACGCTGGTGTGGCCGTTGATCCAAGATTACTCATTTTTGAGTTTGACGCCGCTGACGATCAATATCCCATTACAAGGGGCGCTGTCATTGCAAAATATCCGTATCAATGTGCCGAGCACCTTCACGGTGGGAATCAGCACGGATGCCGAGATAATGACCAATGCGGCTGAGCGGCTGCTGCATCTGGCGCCGACCGATATCGAGGCGATGGCGAAGGAGATCATCTTTGGGCAGCTGCGCTTGACGGTGGCTTCGCTGACGATTGAGCAGATCAACCAGGACCGGGAAAGCTTCCTTGAGTCCGTGCGCAAGAATGTGGAACCGGAGTTGAACAAGATCGGTTTGTACCTGATCAACGTGAATATTACGGATATCACGGACGAGTCGGATTATATTGAAAGCATTGGTAAAAAAGCGGCCTCGGAAGCATTGAACCGAGCCAAGGTGGATGTGGCCGACCAGGAAAAGATGGGCGCAATCGGTGAGGCAGATGCTTACCGCGAGCGGGATATCCGGGTGGCTGAGAACGTGGCCCAGGCGGAAAAAGGCCGAAAGAAGGCTGAAGCCGACCAACGCATTTATGTGCACGGGCGCGAGGCCGAAGCCGTGGATGGTGAAAATACGGCCAAGGCGGAGATCGCCAACTCGAATGCGGCGCTGGCGATTAAAGAGGCCGAGGCGCGGCAGCGGGCGGAAGTGGCCCGGCGCGAAGCGCAGGCTGAGATCCAAAAAGCGCAGTACCTGGCCGAGCAAGAGCGGTTGACCGCAGAGGAAGTGGTGCGCGAAGAGATCGAGCTGCGCAAGATCGAGATTGCGGCGGAAGCCGAAGCAGAACGCATCCGCCGGGTGGCCAGAGGCGATGCCGACGCCATCCTGATGAAGTTCGAGGCCGAGGCGGATGGTATTCGCAAACTGCTGGAGTCGAAGGCCTCAGGGTATGCTTCGTTGGTGGCAAGTTGTGAGGGTGATACCAGGGCTGCCGCCACGCTGCTGATGATCGAGAAGATGGAAGAACTGGTCGGCAAGCAGGTTGAAGCGATCAGCAATATGAAGATCGACAAGATCACCGTGTGGGATTCGGGCGGCGGTGATGGTTCGGGGTCTTCGACGGCTAATTTTGTGTCGAACCTGATCAAGAGCGTGCCGCCGCTGCAGGACCTGTCCTCAATGGTGGGGTTGGAACTGCCGGATTTCCTCGGAAAGATGGCGGATGATAAAGCCAAAGTCTTGGGTGAGGGGGCACCGGCAAAGGCAGCTGCTGGGAAAGCGAAGCCCAAAGCAAGTAAATCCTGATTGTGACAGTGGTAGGTTAACTGACGCGCCCTATATCTGTGAAGATATGGGGCGCGTAGTGTTTAATTTGTGGGGAAAAGAGAAATGTAATGGGAATCCAGGGGAGAATGGGCGTGTATAATAGTAGCGGCGATCAAGCAATAAGCAGGATATAAATTGGTTGGGGAGGAGCAGAAAGCGGTGCTGAGCGAGCAAGATTTTATTGAACTGGCTTATACGGCAGACCTGACCCAGGCGGGAGCGGCGTACGTGTGCCGGGATTGGGTGACCAGCCCGTGGCGGGCAGATGATGGGATTGAGGCCGCCCGGCAGCTGCTGGCCGAGAAGGCTGGGGAATTGGCATGGCGCCGTTACCTGGGGGAGGCTGAGATTGGCTATGATGTGTTGGCGGGCAGCAAATTCAGCGAAGCATCCAGTTTTGATATTGCCCTTGGGGGGAGGCGCTGCATGGCAGCCACGGGTTTAATCTGGCGCCGGGAAGCAATCGTCCAGGTGTTGAGCAAACCAAGCAGGCTGCTGGAAAACCCGGTAATTTTGCCCAGAGAGCAGCTGGCTTCGGCAGCATTGAGTGATGAGGATGTGTTTGTATTTGGTTTTGTGTGCGGTTTGGTGACCCCCAGTTGGAAGGAGGTGGGCCGGGCCAGGGACGCCGGGCAGCCGCTGTATTTGGTGCACCGGCTGCCGCGCAAATGGGCGCACCCGCCGCAGTGGGGATCGCTGGGTAAATTGGTGTTGAAGGCGGAAGGCGGCCAAGCGATAGCAGTTGAAATTGGCGGTGAGGATGGGCAGCGGGTATATACCCTCGAACGCTTGGTCCTGCCGCCAGGGGAAAAGATGGTGCTGGAGGGCGGTGACTATCATGGAGTTAGTTATTTGAAAATTGAGGTGATCCCGGACGGCAAGATCGGGATCTACAGCCCGGTGTATCGGGAATCGTTGGTGGTGCAGCCGCGACAGTGGCGCAATTTGTGGGTGTATGGAATGCGGGTGATTTTGGTGGGGTATATGCGGCGCGGTGAATTCCGCCGGCTGGCACGCCCTGTGCGTGCAGGGAAGCACATGCTGCAATGGGTTGGGGCGGGCGGAGAGCTGCTGGCAGTGAGGGCGGGGGAACTACGGCCGGTGGCGGACCTGGTTGACCGGGCACAGGCTTGGGGGCGGGGGTGAGATGGCATGGGGACTACCTGGCAGCCGAAACCGCGGCAAGAAGGACACAAAGCCAGCCTTGCGGCGGGTTGTTTTACACCAAGGGGTCGCCAAACTTGGCAGTGGTTCGCTGTTATCGCGCAGTAAGGATCTGCTGGGCAATACAGCTAAATTTGGCTTCAATGAAAAGGTTTGACATTTTAAAAAATTAGTGTACAATTGTTCTGTAACTGGTCGGTGAGCGACCCAAGCACTTTAAACCAGGCGGCGTACGCCCGGAAACGATAATAGACCGCTCACTGGAAAGGAGCCCCCATGCGGGAAAAGTTGAATAGGCGACCCTATCAGCAACATAGGTGCCCTGAAATACCGACAGCCTAAAGCTGTCTTGTTGTGGTTTAACTGACTTTACTTTAATACACTAATCTGGAAGGGAGCAAAACATGTCTTACCATAAAATCATCATTGTTGGAAATTTGGGGAGAGACCCAGAAATGCGGTATACGCCTGGGGGTCAGGCGGTGACCAATTTCTCAGTGGCGACCAACCGGCAGTACACGGCTTCGAGCGGCGAGCGGGTCAAGGAGACGGTGTGGTTCCGGGTGTCGGCATGGGGACGACAGGCGGAGACCTGCAACCAATACTTGAAGAGTGGAAGCCGGGTGTTGGTGGAGGGACGCATGACCCCGGACAAGGAAACCGGCGGCCCGCGTATGTGGGAATCTAATGACGGGTCAATGCGCGCCAGCTATGAGGTAACCGGCGAGCGGGTGGTATTCTTGACGGCGCGCGGCGAAGAGGTGGATGGATACCAGGGAGACGCTTCGGGCGGCGATGCTGTCGAGGACGAGATCCCATTTTAACCGGTTACCAATCGAGGAGTTAGCAGATGACTAAATCACCCGATCCTGCTCCTGAAAAGTCGCAGAAAACAAACCCACCGCCGCAGCCAAGATTGGTGATCCCACCCGATCTAAAGGCGGTTTATTCCAACTTGGTGCGGATTGCACACACACCTTCTGAGTTGGTATATGATTTCTCGCGCTTGCTGCCCGGGGACCAAGAGGCGAGTGTGCTGGCTCGGGTGATGATGTCGCCTTTGAGCGCAAAGCTGTTCCACCGGGCATTGAGCGAGAACTTGGCCAAATACGAGTCGGTCTATGGGGAGATCGCAATCCCACACATGCAAACCTTGGCGGATTATTTGTTCCGTCCCCCACAAGCCCCGGATTCGCCTCCGGAAAAGTGAGCGTTATGAACCAGTTGAATGCAATTGCTGAGCAGATCCACAAATCGTTTGAAACCCACACAGCAGCTCGAGACCAAGCGCTCTCACAGGCGCGCACATTGACGCGTTATTGTGCGCATGCCATCCGGGCAGTGCACCGGGATGAACGGGAGGAGGCCAGCCAGAAATTGCAAGCAGCTGGCGAGTTGGTCAACGCGCTGCAAAGCAGCCTCGCCGAGTACCCCAGCATTTATTTCGCGGGCTATACACAGGATGCGTTGAAAGAATTTGCGGAGGCGAACATCGCTTATGCGCTGGTGGATAGTGGCAACTTGCCGACTCCACAGGAATTGAACCTGGAGGAAAACACCTACCTAAAGGGGCTGGCCGAGGCAGCGGGAGAACTGCGCAGGCGCTGTATGGATATCCTGCGGCACGGGCATTCGGAAGATGCCGAACGGTTGATGGAATATATGGATGAGATCTATGCCGTGCTGGTAACGATGGACTATCCGGACGCGGTAACCGGAGGGCTGAGAAGGCTGACGGACATATGCCGCGGGATCACCGAGCGGACGCGCGGCGATATCACCCTGAGTTTGCGGCAGGGCCGCCTGGAAGAGAAACTGCGCCGCCTGGAAGAGAAGCTTAGTGTCACAGGTCAGGATTTGGATAATGGCGCATAGCTCATCATGCGGACGATAAAGGCTTCTGAGATCGGCGTGTTCTTGTACTGCCAGCGGGCATGGTATTACCAAAAGAAAGGTGTCGCATCGGAAAACATCAAAGAATTGGCGCTGGGTCGCCAGATGCACACCGAACACGGCAAGGCGGCCATGGCGGTGGGATTTTACCGCTTGGTGGGATATGTTTTGCTGATGGCGGCAGTCTTGATGGCTGTGGTTCACTTTACCAGCAGGCTGTTTTAGACGGGAGAGTTGCGCAGGATGATGGTTCTGGCTGCATTGTCGTTGGTATTGGCTGGGCTGTTCTTTTGGTTCGCGTCGCGCCGCCAGCAGGCTGCGGGACTCCCGGCCGGGCGAGTGATCTATGTGGATTCCAGCGAGTGGGGTGCAGTGGAAAAACCGCTGTATGATGCGCTTTTGGGGTTGGCGGGAAAACCGGATTATGTGGTGAAAAAGGGGAAGGCGATGATCCCGGTTGAGGTAAAAACAGGGAGGACGCCGGATATTCCCTACGACGCGCATATATACCAATTGGCGGCTTATTGTTTGTTGGTGGAGCGGACCTATGGAGCACGCCCAGGATACGGAATCTTGCATTACCCGAAACGCACATTTGCGGTAGACTTTACCCACGCGCTTGAAACCGCACTGCTTGAACTGCTTGTGAAGATGCGTGCGATGGATGCAAAGCGCAGCGTAATGCGGTCGCATGATGAACCCCAGCGGTGTAACCGCTGTGGATACCAGAGTGATTGTGAGCAAAGAATATAGTTGTGAGGAAAAGATGGCGGTTGAGCAAACATTCCAGCGCGTTGCGGTAGTCTCCGGGGCCAATGTACCGGAGGCGGGTCCGCTGGCGGGCGAGATCATGGATTATTTGCGCGAAACCGGCCTGGGCGTGATTGGCGCCGAACTTGGTGACGATAAGCTGGCCCAGCAGGTGAGCGCCGGCGAGATTGATTTGGTAATCACCTTGGGCGGGGATGGCACTGTACTCCGTGCAGGTCATCTCTGTGCGCCATTTGATGTACCCATCCTGGCAATCAACTTGGGGCGCTTCGGATTCTTGATCGAGATATGGCCGGATGGTTGGCAGAAAGCGCTGGATAATTTGCTCTCCGGAGAATATTGGTACGAGCGGCGAATGATGCTGCGCACAGAGCAGTGGCGCGGAGGGGCGTGCTTGGGGAAGTGGGAAGTATTGAATGAGGCGATGATCGGGAGGGGCGAGATCGCCCGCCCGGTCAGATTGGTCACCCGCTTGGATGGACGGCCATTGACCACGTATGTCGCCGATGGTCTATTGGTATCCACGGCAACCGGTTCCACAGCCTATGCACTGGCGGCGGGTGGGCCGATCTTGCCGCCGGAAATGCGCAATATTTTGGTTGTGCCAATTGCACCGCATCTCTCGGTGGACCGGGCGATCGTATTGGCGGAAGGCTCAACGATCAGCGTTATTGTGCGCTGCGATCACCGCGTGGTGTTGAGCGTGGATGGACAGCTCCCGGTGGATTTGGTAGATGGCGACCGTGTGGAGGTGTGCGGTTCTGACCATTCGGTGCGCTTCGTAAGGTTCCAAGACCCCGGTTATTTTTACAGGCACTTAATCACCTTGATGGATCAAAATCCTTCGGCAGGAGATTTAGTATGATGACTTCAACAACAACCACCTGTGCCAATCACCCCAACAAAAAGACTGGACTGCGCTGCAACCGCTGCGAGAAGCTGATCTGTGCCTCCTGTGCGGTGCTTACACCCACAGGGTATCGCTGTAAAGAGTGTATCCGCAACCATCAAAAGGTTTTTGATACAGCCGAATGGTACGATTATATTTCGGCGTTTGTGGTGGCCGCATTGTTGTCCAATCTAGGCATCCGTTTCACTTCAGTTGTTGGCTTCTTTATGATCTTGTTGGCACCGGTTGCCGGCACGATCATTGCGGAAGCAGTGCGCTGGGTGGTGCGCCGCCGGCGTTCGACGGCTTTGTTCAAGGTCGCTGCTGCGGGTGTGGCGATTGGGGCGCTCCCCATGATAATAGATGCAGTTAGTTATTTGTTTTACGGGTATTTTCCTGGGTTCTTGAGTTCGTTCATTTGGCCGGGATTATATATTGTGTTGGCTTCGTCATCAGCCTATTACCGCTTATCCGGTATTCAAATCGGACGCTAGAAATATGTTAGTGGAACTACGCATTGAGAATTTTGCGATCATTGATCATCTCGAACTGGAATTTGGCGCGGGGTTGATCACCTTTACGGGGGAGACTGGCGCGGGCAAGTCGATCATCATTGACGCAGTAGAGACATTGTTGGGGGTACGCGCCGACCCGAACTTCATCCGGTCGGGAGAGGGGCATTCCAGCGTGGAGGGCACCTTTAGGATCATGCCTAAAATGCGCGCCGCGGTGCACGCCATCCTGCAGCGCGAGGATTTGCTGGACCAACCGGATTACTTGACGCTGCGGCGCGAATTCCGCCGGGAGGGACGCAATGTGGTGCGGGTGAATGGGCGCACGGTCAACCTGAGCTTGGTGAAGGAATTGGGCGATCTGTTGATCGACCTGCACGGGCAATCGGAGCATCTCTCGCTGCTGCTGGTGAAAAACCATTTAGGCTTGTTGGACCGTTTTTCTGGGGTGGATGCAGAGCTGGCGGATTACCGGAAAACCTTCGAAGACTTGGGTGTAGTGCGCAAGGAGCTAAACAAGCTGCGGGAAGCAGAAAGCGATGCGGCCCGCAGGGTTGAACTGCTATCCTTTCAGGTGGATGAGATTACGGCGGCTAAACTAAAACCCGGAGAAGAAGCGGCCTTGAAAGAAGAGCGCACGCGCCTGGCCAATGCCGAGAGTTTGGCCGGATTGGCCAACACGGCCTTGGCTGCCCTGGACGATACCACTCCGGATACCCCGGCGGCGACAGACCGTTTGGGAGAGGCGGTCAACGCGCTGAATTCACTGGCGCGCGTGGACGACTCCCAAGCGCAGTTCAGCGAGCAGGCTCAAGCGTTGTTTGATGGGCTGACCGAACTGGCTGGGGAGCTGCGCGATTATTTGGATAATATTGAATTTAACCCGGACCGGTTGGAAGAAGTGGAAGAGCGGGTTGAGCTTTTGCATAATCTAAAACGGAAATATGGGGAGGGGATCCCAGAGATCCTGGAATTTGCCGAGAAGGCGCAGGCCGACCTGGATGCGATCACCCATGCCGAAGAGCGTTTGGCAGAATTGGAGGCGAGTGAGCAGCAGTTATTGACGGCCCTGGGCGAGAAAGCACAAGTCTTGTCTGCCAAGCGGCACCAGGCCGCCGAGAGCATGGGCGCGGCAATCGAAGTGCAGCTGAACGACCTAAAGATGTCGGCTGCGCAGTTTGGGGTGGATTTCCGCAAGCGAGCTGACGCCCAAGGCCTGCAGATCGGCGAGGATGAACCAGCTGCTTTTGACAGCAATGGACATGAAACTATTGAGTTCATGGTCGCGCCCAATCCTGGGGAAGGGTTAAAGCCTTTGGTGAAGGTTGCTTCCGGCGGGGAAACAGCCCGGTTGATGCTGGCATTAAAAAATGTGCTGGCACATGCCGACCATACCCCGACGCTGATCTTTGATGAGATTGACCAGGGGATTGGCGGGCGGGTTGGGGCGGTGGTGGGCCAAAAATTGTGGAACCTGGGCCGTGAGCACCAAGTGTTGTGTATAACCCATTTGCCTCAGTTGGCCGGCTTCGGAGACCAGCACTTCCGCGTGACCAAAGTGATGAAGGGAGACCGCACAACCACGCGCGTTGAAAAATTGGAGGGCGAGGCAAGGTTGATGGAATTGGCCCAAATGCTCGGGGATGTGAGCGAGGGCACACTGCAATCGGCCAATGAGATATTGCAATCTGTCCGTCAGGCAACGACTGCAGCAGTGTGAGCGAGTACAGCCAAGAATTTGCAGCCGAAAAGCATCTTGTTTTTACAAGGATATGACCGTAGAATATAAATCCTATGCGTGCTTTGGTATCTTGTCCTGACCCAGATGAAGCAGCGATCTTAACCGTTGTGCTGCAGCGCGCCGGATTTGAGGTTCGCTCTGTCTCCGATCTTGATAAGGCGATCAATATTTGGGGAGATTATCCGGTAGACCTTTTCGTGATGTCTTTTCGAGAGGATGGCGCATACTTGGTTACCCAAGTTGAAAGGCTGCGGTCCCAAGCTGTCGTGCCGATCATTGTAATTGCAGATTTTCTCTCCGACGACCTGAAGGTGCGTTTGCTCGAATCGGGCACCGATATCGTGGTGGAGCGGCCGTACAGCGCTCGATACCTGATCGCCCAAGTGCGTGCATTGATGCGCCGGGCAGCCGGGATGCCATTCTTTAGCTTGCCGATCCTCATGCAGTCGGGAGTGATGATGGACCCTTCGACGCGGACGATCCAGGTGAATGAGGGTGAAATCAAACGGTTAACCCAGTTGGAATTCCGCCTGCTCTTCACCTTGATGACTTATGCCGGACGGGTGATCCCAGTAGAAAATTTAGTCGAATATGTGTGGGGCTATAGTGGGGAGGCAACCGCGGTTTGGTGCGCGGTCTGGTACAGCGTTTGCGCTCCAAGGTGGAACCGAACCCTTCAGAACCGCGCTATATCCTCACCGAGTCCGGGGTTGGATATATGTTTGATCCACACTCGCCGCAAGAAACATAATACGGGATTATTTTGGGGGTAAATGGCAACAAACAACGTCAATTTCCCTGGTAACGTCCAAAATTTATTACGTTTTTATCTTATTTGGTACGTTAATTACACGGGGATTATACCAATTTATGACAGGAACTTTGTATACTCTCGCGAAATTAGCACTGCTGAATCAATTTTAGAAATCAGGAGAACCTAAAATGCAAATCGCGAACTGCCCTTACTGTGAAGCTGGTGTAGGATTGGATTCAAAACCAAAAATGGGCCAGCGGGTTACCTGCGGAAATTGCAAAACGGAATTAGAGGTCGTATGGCTTGATCCGGTAGAGTTGGATTGGCCGATGGATTCGTTTGAAGATGAGGACGAATACGAATACGACTACGATTACGACGAAGACAACTAGTTCCTTCCTTTAGGCACCAATCTGGGGAAGGGTGTAATCGATTGCCGCGGATTGTTGCCACCCAAGACAATTAATAATGATTTAGGGGAATGATAAGCACCGGCCTAGGCTGGTGCTTTTTGATTCTGAGATACCGCTATGGCTTAACCCAAATAATCGCGTAGATTGCGGCTGCGGGTGGGATGGCGCAGTTTGCGCAGCGCCTTGGCCTCGATCTGGCGGATACGTTCTCGGGTAACCTTGAAGTATTGGCCGACTTCTTCCAGCGTGTGGTCTTTGCCGTCAATCAGGCCGTAGCGCAGTTCCAGTACTTCGCGCTCGCGCTCATTGAGCGCCGCCAAGGCATTTTGCACCTGATCGCGCAAGATCTCTCGGGCGGCGGCGTCCATGGGCTGCAGGGCATCATCATCCTCAATGAAATCCCCCAACTGGCTGTTATCCCCGGTACCAATAGGGCTTTCCAGGGACATTGGCTCTTCCGCTGTGCGCAAGGTTTGGTTGACCTTGTCGGTGGCGCGCTCCCATCGCTTGGCCAACTCGGGAGGCAGGGTGGCGCCTTCATGTAAGGCCCTGCGGATGGCATCGATGTCTTTGGGTTCGAGGAACTCAGTTTCCAAGGTGATCTCTTCGCGTGTGGGATCACGGCCTAGTTTTTGGGTCAGGTCGCGCTGTATGCGGCTGAGCCGCTGGATTGATTCGAGCAGGTGGACTGGAATGCGGATGGTACGGGCTTGGTCTGCAATGGACCGGGTGATGGCCTGGCGGATCCACCAGGTGGCATAGGTGCTGAATTTATAGCCGCGCGTGGGATCAAATTTATGCACTGCCCGCAGCAGGCCAATATTGCCTTCTTGGATCAGGTCTTCGAAAGTGCTGCCGCGCTGGGTAAAGTGCTTGGCGATGCTGACGACCAGACGCAGGTTGGCGCTGATGATGGCGTCTTGTGCTTCTCGCGAACGGCTGTGTATGGCTTCGGTTTCCTTCCGGAGGATGTCATCATCTGGTAGGTATCCACTGAATGCTCGTTTAGCCGGCAGTTTGCCCTTTTCTTGAATATGAGCATCCAGTTTTTCGGCAACAGCTTGTGGGAAGAGGTAAAAACTGATGAAGATGGTAAATGCATTGCGGGCAACACTGTCCCACAGATCGTTTTTGGACCACAGGCCGTTATCCAAGTAGCTGCGCAACCCGGAGGGTAGTGGTAATTCCCAGGTTTGGCGCAGCGTTTGGGCTTCCTGCAGAATTTGGTGGAGGTCTGGAGCGGCATAACCTAGTCGTTTGGTGTCTTCCAAGATGCGTTTCCAAGCGGTTGTGGATTCGTCGTATAAAGCGCGGAAGATATCGCCCCGGTCCCCTTTGCCGGGACGGGCTGTAGGGTGTTGGCGGCTGATCAGGTCAAATCGTTTTACGGCGACAATGCGGGTTGCCAGCCAAAATTCGTGGGAGACATTCAGCAGCTCAACCAGTCCAATTTCTTTCAGGTACAAGCGCACCGGGTCATCGCTGATTTCAGCTGCCCCTGCTGCACGGCCGGTTTTTTTGCGGGCTTTGCCCTTTACCTGATTGGTCAATTTTTGAGCTTCTTGGTACAAAGTCTCTTCGTCTAACGTCAGATCGGAGATTTCGTCTTCGGACTGGTCCTCATCCAATTCAAAATCCTCCAAGGGGACGGCTTCCTCTAGATTGTTATATTCTTGGTCAAATTCGTTCCGGGCGTCTTTTTTTTGAGGCATGATGGCGATTCCGATCCCTAACCGACCACAAAAGAGCGGTCGGTATATTTTCCGATGGCTTTGTCTAGCTGGTTTAATGCCATGGCGGTGCTGAGAATGGCTTGCTGGTATTGCGTGGCTTTTAGGTCGCCTTGTTCTTGGGCGTCTTGCTGTAAGAAGCGGAGTTGTTCGCTGCGTTGTTTTAGGGCCGTGCGGCGCAAATTGAGCAGCGTGCGCAGTAAATCTTCGAGGACGCGTTCTTCAATCGGGTCAAGCTTTTCGGTCTGGGCGAGGATGTTATCGGCCAAATCGAGCAGCGGGTCCGGTAAATTATCAAGTGTGTGGTTCAGCGGTTCAATATAATCTTGATTCAGGGATTCCATGGAAACTTTAAAAATAACTTGATGATCGGTGAGTTGGAAATCGTTCGATGAGATGCGTTCAAGGCCGGCCTCTTGGAATGCACGGTCCACCCGGTAGAGCAGCTCGGGCCGACGGATGATGATCCCTAAGCAGTGTGTCTCCAGTTTGCTGCCGGGGCTATCTGGGGCGCGGGCCGGCAGCAGTGTTATTTCACGGTCTAACGCTTGGGGAGCGGTACGCCGCGGCGTTTTGCGGCGCCGTCCTCTGGGTTGTTCGCTGAGCAGGGCACGTTCATCTACTCGTAGCAGCCGTGCAAGGCGCTGGCGGTAAGTATCGCGCTCAATGGCACTGGGCAAGTCTTGGATCAGCGGCAGTACTTGGGCGGCGATCTCCGATTTCACTTTGGGGTCATCAATATCTCGGTCGGCGGCCAGGGTTTCCATGACATGGATGACGATGGGGCGGGCGGCTTCGAGGATCTGTTCCCATAGTTCGGGGTTTTCCCGCATGATGTCATCTGGGTCTTTACCGGAGGGCAGCGTCGTAACGCGGATATCGGCCTGCAGACGGGCCTCATTGCGCACCAGGCCGCGGGCGTTGAAGCTCGGGTCGGCTTGGCGGTCGAGGGTTTCGCGGGCCATTTGCAAGCCGCGCAGCGTGGCATTGTTGCCCGCAGCGTCGGCGTCCAAGGCCAGGACCATGCGGCGGGTCAGGCGCTTGAGCATGCGCAGCTGGTGTTCGGTCAAAGCCGTGCCCATTGGAGAGACAGCATTGGTATGGCCAGCTTGATGCAGGGAAATAACATCCAGATAGCCCTCGACAATGACGACCTGGTCGGCGGCCCGGATCGGCTTTCTAGCACGGTCTAAGCCGTACAGCAAGTGGCTTTTGTCGAATAGTGCTGTCTGGGGGGAATTCAGGTATTTTGCGCGTTCATCCGCTTTAAGCGCCCGGGCGCCAAACCCGGCCATGCGGCCGCGCTCATCGCGGATCGGGAAGATCACCCGGTGGCGCAGTTTATCGAAATGGCCGCCGGAATCCCGTTCGCTGACCAATCCAACATCCAGCAAGTCTTGGGGGGTGTAGCCTTTGGCTGTAAAGTGCTGCAGGGTGGAATCCCAACTGTCGGGGGCATAGCCCAGGCCAAAGGTCTCAATGGTCTCATCGCTCAACCCGCGCGTGTGCAGATACGCCAGGGTTTTTTCTCCTGCGGGGGTGCTGAGCAATTGATGACGGTAAAAAGTAACGGCTTCTTCCAACAGACCGCGTAAGCGATCATGTTCTTCAAAACGGGCATCTTCTTGTGGGGAAGGTGGGCGCAGTTCAATGCCGGCGCGATCGGCCATCATCTGCAGGGCCTCGGCAAATTCCGAATTATCGCGCTTCATGACGAATTTAAAGATATCGCCGCCCTCGGCACACTGCCCGAAACAGCGCCAGGTGCCTGTTTCGGGGAAGACAACAAAAGCAGGCGTACGCGTATTGGCGTGGAATGGGCAAAAGCCAGAGAAATTCTTCCCGGCGCGGCGAAGCTGTACGGTTTCGGAAACCAGGTCTACGATGTCTATGCGGGCTTTGATCTCGTCAATTGAACTCATAGAATTTACATCAAATGTATTGGCATCCTCGCGAAAGGCGCTTTTATGGGGTGAATCACAGTATTTAATGAGACCGGTTGGTAAGAACGAGCTTATTATAACATCCTTGCTGTCAAGTGAATCCCGATATCGTTAGACTGTAAGCAGGCGGCGTGGTAAGATTCGAAAGTACCCGTATTCCGGTCGTCGAGGTAAAAGCCGTATGGAAATATTCCGCGCCCCAATTCCAAATAATTTTGACCTTCCCAGCCGGATAGGTCGCCTAGGCGAGCTGGCATACAACCTGTGGTGGACTTGGGTGCCTGAAGCGCAAAACCTTTTCCGGCGGATTGATGCATACCTATGGGAGCAAACCTACCATAACCCGGTGCGCTTCTTGCGCCGGGTTGAGCGTGCCCGGGTGAACGCCGTCAGCCACGACCGTTTTTACCTGGATTTCTATGACCGGACAGTTGAAGCTTTTGACAGTTATATGGGAGCGGAAACCACCTGGTTCAAGACCACTTATCCGGACCTGTTGAACAACCCGGTTGCGTATTTTTCCAGTGAATTTGGGCTGCATGAAACGCTGCCAATCTACGCTGGAGGTTTGGGTGTGCTGTCCGGAGATCATCTAAAGGAAGCCAGTGACCTAGGACTGCCCTTGGTGGCAATCGGTTTCTTGTATACCCAGGGGTATTTTTCCCAGCACATTACCGAAGATGGCTGGCAAGAGGCGCTCCAAGTACACCTGCAGTTTGATGATTTGCCCGTATCCCCGGTATTGGATGAGGCTGGGGAACCTTTGACCATTTCGGTGGAGCTGCCGGGACGCGAAGTCTTGGCGCGGTTGTGGGAGATCCACGTGGGGCGCGTGCCGTTGTATTTGTTGGATACCAACGTGGAGGGTAATTCCGACGCCGATTGTGAATTAACTGCGCGCCTCTACAGCAGCGATCTGGACCTGCGTATTTCGCAAGAATTGATTCTCGGTGTGGGCGGTGTGCGGGCGCTGCGAATATTGGGATATAACCCTAAAGTTTGGCACATGAACGAGGGACATTCGGCTTTCTTGTCCTTAGAGCGGATCCGTGAGCGAGTGGCCGCAGGGCGGTCATTTGATGAAGCCGCGGAGTTGGTGCGAGCGAGCAATGTTTTCACCACGCACACGCCCGTGCCGGCGGGAAATGATGAATTCCCGCTGTGGTTAATGGATAAATATTTCTCGCATTTATGGCCGGAACTAGGCCTCGACCGGGAGCAGTTCATCGACCTGGCGCATCGTCAGCTTGCTTGGGGAGAGACCTTCAGTATGCCGGTATTGGCCCTGCGCCTTTCGGAGCAGTGCAATGGCGTTTCCGAGCTGCACGGGCAGGTTGCCCGGCGGATGTGGAATTTCTTGTGGCCGGAGCGCAAGGAAGGGGATGTGCCGATTATGCATATTACCAATGGAGTGCATACCAGCACCTGGTTGGCAAGGCGGATGCGCAATCTTTACAACCAATATATGGGAGCAGATTGGTTGATGAATTTGGACGACCCGGAAGCGTGGGAAGCGGTGTTAGAAATCCCTGACGAAGAACTTTGGGAGGTGCGCCGCCACCTCAAGCGCAAGTTGGTCGCCTATATGCGCGAGCGCGCCCGCCAGCAGTGGGTGCATGATGGCGTGCATCCGGTGCAGGTTGTGGCCTCCGGCACGCTACTGGACCCGTACGCGCTGACGATTGGATTTGCCCGGCGTTTCGCCACGTATAAGCGCGCCAATTTGATCTTGAGCGACCTCGACCGCTTATTGAAATTGGTCAACAAACCGAATATGCCGGTGCAGATCATCTTCGCCGGGAAAGCGCATCCAGCCGACGAACCCGGCAAGCAGTTGATCCAGGACGTGTACCGCATTGTCAAGCAAGCTGAAAACGGTGGGCGGTTGGTCTTCTTGGAAGACTATGATATGAACTTAGGACGATATTTAACCCAAGGTGTGGATGTGTGGCTGAACACGCCGCGTCGCCCCAATGAAGCCTCCGGAACTTCTGGGCAGAAAGCCGCTTTGAACGGGGTTTTGAATTTATCGGTCTTGGACGGATGGTGGCGGGAAGGCTATAACGGGCGCAATGGCTGGGCGATTGGTGAAGATATCGATATCGAAGATCATGCTGCACAAGATGACGCCGACGCCCAAAGTCTGTTTGACCTACTGGAGAAAGAGATCATTCCGCTGTATTATCACCAGCGGGCTTCGGATGGACTGCCGCTTGAATGGATGGCTTACATGAAAGAATCAATCCGCACGCTGGCGCCGCGTTTTAGCATGCGCCGGATGGTAAAGGAATATGCGGGTCAGTTGTATATTCCTGCAATGCAGCCGCTTATAGACGGGCGAAAGGCTAAGTCATAAAACCATGGAACTTATTTTAACGACGGAAGCCTGGCTGGGCGCTGGGCTGATATTCTTGCTGCGGGTTATTGATATGACCTTGGCGACCCTGCGCTTTATGGTTACTTTGCGCGGCCAACGGTTTTTATCTTGGGTGCTGGGATTTGTGCAGTCGATCGTGTTTGTGGCGGCAATTTCCAGCGTGTTGGATGACCTGGACAATATCTTGAATTTGGTTGGCTATGCTGCGGGGTTCGCCACCGGCACGGTTATCGGTATGGGCATCGAGGAGCGCTTGGCGATCGGGTACACTCACTTGCGCATCATCAGCCCGACACGCGGCGCCAAGATCGCCGAGAACTTACGCGAGGCTGGCTATGCGGTCACCGAAGTCTCCGGCCGCGGCAGGGACGGCATGGTGACGCTGATCAATGCCAGCGTACGGCGCAAGAATATCAAGCGAGTGCGCGCAATAGTGGAGAAAATAGATGCCGAGGCCTTCATGACTGCGGAGGACTTGCGCCCGGTGCGGCGCGGCTTTTGGCGGACGTGATTTGACGTGAAAAGAGCCGCCATTCCGGCGGCTCTCATTGTATTTGGATATTTCAACACATTCCTTAGAACACAAACTCCCCATTCTTAAACACTACTTCGCCGTCAACCAGGATTTCGGCGTCCTGGCGCATGTCACAGATCATATCCCAGTGGACGGCGCTTTTGTTGAGGCTGCCGGTTTCCGGGTAGCCGGCGCCCAGCGCCATGTGGAATGAGCCGCCAATTTTCTCGTCGAAGAGGATATTGCCGGTGAAGCGGTTGATCTCGAAATTGGTGCCGATGGCAAATTCTCCGACATAACGGGCGCCGGCATCGGTCTCCAATATTTCCAGCAGGTAATCCTGGTTGCTCTCGGCCGTGGCGCTGCTCACTTTACCGTCTTCAAACTTGAGTTCAATGCCTTCAACAACGCGGCCATCGCGGATCGCCGGGTAGGTGTAGCGCACCCAGCCGTTGACCGAATCCTCTACCGGGCCGGTGAAGAATTCACCATCCGGCATGTTATGCTCCCCGAACGAATTCACGAATGTGCGTTCTTTTACCGAGAGGCTGAGGTCCACATTGGGGCCGCGCAGGGTGATTTTATCGCTGCCCTGAAAACGATCAACGATGCGTTGTTGTTCTACCCTCACGTTATTCCAGTACGCAGCCGGGTCGGCGGTTTTGCCATCCGCGTGGCAAGCGGCGTAAACAAAATCCTCATATTCGGCGAGACTCATACCCGCTTCTTTGGCATAACCTGCGGTGGGAAACAGGGTGCTGACCCACTTGAATTCTTTGGCAGCCCCGCGGCGCATTTGGGTTTCCAGGATCGGTGAAATCGTCGCTTCCCATAAACTTTGTTTTTTGGGGTCGGCGCTGCTCAGCGCGCGCGGATCGGCGACTGAAAGGATCTTGATACGGGACTCAAATTCATCGTAGGCCAGCTTGCGTAGGACCGGCATATGTTTGAGTTGCTCTTCCTGCCCGTATTTAAACAGGGCGGTTTTTTGCTCAATGGGCTCCATCAAGGGGTGTGGATGCCCACCGCGCTGCAAGATCAGTTCATAAAGCGCCTGGACGAGGGGTTCGGCGGCGGTGGTGGCTTCTATCAATACCCGGTCTCCGGGCTGGATACGGGTGGAATGGTCCACCAAGATTTGGGCAAACTTAAGAATTCGCGGGTCACTCAAGTGAGTCTCCTATGCTTCTCCGGGTGAGGGATGATTTTGATACCAATTTGGCAATTATAGCACTGCAAGCGGCTATAATTGTGCTGCACATGGTAGAATTTCGAATGCCGTG
>Ga0224496_10000191_pt1 | contig 44850 bp, 35 predicted proteins | sample SF_Jul11_sed_USG_2_FD_168127 | JGI IMG/M metagenome (GOLD analysis project Ga0224496, IMG submission 168127) | Sediment microbial communities from San Francisco Bay, California, United States - SF_Jul11_sed_USGS_8_1 | ecosystem: Environmental > Aquatic > Marine > Sediment | place: USA...
GCAGGATTTGAACACTTGCCTTCGTGCCCGACCGAAGAGGGAGGGCATTTCCGACAGGAAATAGAAGGCAATCCAAACAAACTTCCACAGCTCCTGCCCCCGCTACCTGAAATGCCTTTATGGAGATAATCGGAATTTCTTTCCTCTCGTACAACTCCTTACCCAATCAATATTTCAAAAACTCCCGTATCTCCTTCTCCTTTTCCAGAGCATCGCAGTAGCCGAGATTCAGAAGGATTGTTGTGTAGTTCGTATCAAACGACAGGTATGAAAGGAGTTCCCGCCCCGACTTCTCGCTAACCCCGATACCGCTTAAGAGATGTCTCATCATGAACGGGAACCTGTGAAATTGCTGGCTCGCCAGCTTACCAAGATCGCGGGACGGCCTTATGACAAGCAACGGAACCTCCCTGAGGTTGTCCGGGTGGCTGGCACGTGAAAACTGGTTCATTCTGCTGATCGTACGGTTTACGCGCTCCATTCTTTCTATATCAGAGTCCAGCGAATCGAGAAAAATGGAGTTCATCAAAAGCCCCGCTATATCGGCAAGCACAACCTTCTCCGTTTTCTCATCATTCTTGCTTTGCAGATAATCCTGCGTGCGCGGTTTTCTGCTCCCGATAGCGAATACCTTGTCGGCTCCTAGATGGATGGCCGAGCTGAGCGGAGAGATAAGCCTTATGCTTCCATCGCCGTAAAAATTGTCGTCGAGTTTCCGAGGGGGGAAGAAGAGCGGTATAGCGGTCGAGGCCATTATATGATCAACGGTCAAGCTGGTCCGCTTCGATATTCTTTGGCTCCTTTCCCAATCCTCGAACGGTAAATTGGAATCGAAAAATGTCATATTGGTGCCGGTGCGATAGTTCGTGGCGCTGATAGCCAATGCATCGATAACGCCGCGCTGAATATTCCTCTTTATTGTATGGAAATTTACCTCCCTCTCCAGCAGACTTCTCAGCGGCGCGGTATCCATCAGATAGTTCGCTTCGGATAGGCCAAGCCTCCCGCCAAGTACGAGATTCATGAGGAGCTTTACACCAAGAGATATGAGGGAGATGCCGTCCGAGCGAATGACCATATCTATTTTCAAGCCGCTCCAGAGCTTCCAAAGCCACTCCGAAGTCTTTCGGAAATCGTACGCGCCATACGCAAGCGCAGCTCCATTAACGGCCCCCGCGGAAACTCCGGTGATTATCTTAAATGGAATTTCCTTGCTGTCGGTCATTTCGGAAACCGCCTTTATTACGCCTGTCTGGTAAGCTGTGCGCGCTCCGCCACCGACAAGTACAAGCCCGGATTTACTCATTTGCTTCTCTCCGAAAAATGTCGTTAACGCTGACGAATTATACGATTTAAATTATAGCAGACGGGCACGGACGGGGCTTCAGGAAGAATTTAATTCATCGACTGACAACACAGGGAAGAGAGATGGCAATATCAGCGAATTTTATTTGCAGATTTTACGGATCATCAACGAAAAGGGACTTGAAAATAAAAATCCGCGCTCCAAAGGGAGCGCGGATATGAATGGAATGCTAAGACTACCTTGCGGCTCGCTGGTGACCGTAGTTGCGTCGCGGTCTGAAATTTCCGCGCTTCGCCGGTCGCCTGTTGAATTCGGCCTTTATCCTGGACGCTGCGGCCGCGGGTGAATGCCACGCGTGGCTTTCGTCCACAGGAAGGATAGATTTGGTTATCCGCTCAATGCTTCCGAGAAATCCACGCTCCTCGCTGTCGCAGAACGATATGGCGATGCCGGAAGCGCCGGCTCTCGCCGTTCGCCCTATCCGGTGAACGTAATTTTCCGGTTCGTTCGGCATTTCAAAATTTATAACGTGCGAGATGTCCTTAACGTCTATTCCGCGCGACGCCACGTCTGTGGCCACGAGAACACGAACCTGCCCGTTGCTGAATTTCCTAAGCGCCTGCATGCGAGCCGACTGCGACTTATTGCCGTGTATCGCCTCTGCTTTAACCATATTCCTGTTCAGCTTCTGAGCGATGTTGTTCGCCTTATGCTTTGTCCTTGTGAATATCAGCGCGCGGTTTATCGCCGCATCTTCCAGAATGGAAAAGAGGAGAGCCTCCTTGTCCTGACGATCCACAAAAAGAACCTTCTGCTCCACCTTCACCGCGGTAGAAGAGATCGGATTCACCTTAATGTGAATGGGATCCTTCAGGAGCCTCGCGGCCAGCTGTGAAGCTTCGCCCGGCATCGTGGCGGAGAAGAACATTGTCTGCCTGTTATCAGGTATCTTCGCGATTATCTTTTTGATGTCGTCGATAAATCCCATATCGAGCATCCGGTCCGCTTCATCAAGCGTGAAGACCTCCAGACAATCGAGGAATATGTGACGCTGATTCATCAGATCCAGAAGTCTTCCCGGCGTCGCCACAAGAACGTCCACGTTTCGCGAAAGCGCCCTTATCTGGGAGTACATAGGCACCCCGCCATAGACCGCCGCGCAGGTTATTTTCAAATATCTGCTGTAAGTCTTGAAACTTTCACATACCTGATTCGCCAGTTCCCTGGTCGGAGCGAGAATGAGGGCTCGAGGTGAGTTTCTTTTTCCTGAAATCTTTCCTGCTGAAAGACGTTGCAGTATTGGGAGGGAAAAAGCCGCCGTTTTACCTGTACCGGTTTGCGCGGCTCCCAGCAGGTCTTTCCCTGCCAAAAGATGCGGAATTGCTTCGGCCTGTATCGGTGTGGGAAATTCATATTTTTCCCCGCTCAATGCTCGGAGCAGTGGTTCGATAAGACCCAACTCCGCAAATGTTGTTTTATTCATGCTGAATATTTTCCTTAACTGTTTGAAATTATTTTGAAATATCCCCCCCGCTGGAAGCGGGGGGAACAGGTTCCTACCGTTATCGGTAGCCCCTTGAGGTATTCGGCTTCCTGTCTTCTGCCTGGCTCACCTTCATGTTGCGTCCCTTGTAATCCATTCCGTTGAGCTCCTTTATGGCGGCGTCAGCGGCTGAATTATCCATCTCAATGAACGCGAATCCGCGGGAACGGCCTGTGTCCCTGTCCGTGATAAGCTTGCAAGATTCCAGCTCGCCATGCTTCTCGAAAAGTTCGCGAAGGTCCGATTCCGTTGTTTCAAATGAAAGGTTGCCTGTAAAAATCTTCACTATATATGTACCATCCTAAAAAAAAAATTATTGACGTATATCCTTAAATGGATAAAACGTATCGCGTAGCCCAACTTTGGAAAGAAAATCTGAGGCGGGTTTATCTACTTCAGCATTTGCCAAAATGTGGCGTATTAATGTAACTGCTGAAGTGTAGCACCTTTTACCTGGTTTACATAACTTTTATTTTCAAAGGGGCATTTGCTCTCCTTACCGGCAAATGCGCCCGATAAGTGGAGTTAAATGCCCTGCGGATAAAAACATAAACCTCCGGTGCCGATATTTTTTTAAAAAAGAGGCTCCCATGAAAACCGGACCCTCATATTGGATGGAATTCGGAAAAAAGGGCAATAATCCACCGCACCTACCAAGGGCAGAAAAAATTCAAAAGCGAGAGTAATTTTTGAAGCGGTCGTAGTGCACTGAATTTATGCCACTTGCCAAAGGAAAGCTTAAGAAAGATCAAAACCGGTCGAAAAAACTAACAGGGTGAGGAGGAGTAGCTGCAAGAGAATTACGAAAAAACTTCCGCTCAAGCCTGATGAAAATAAAATCACTCCTAGAACGACACATATACTAATATATTACGGGAGTCAGTTTAAATTGGGGTTTCTGAATGGATAAAGCGAATACAAAAGAGGCGCTTAAAGGGATATCCTTTCTGCTTGGAATAAGCAGTGAATCTCTTATGGTGACGGTTTCCGATATCCTTCGGCAGGCCGGGTGCGTCAGCGTGGTGCCGACCGAATCCGGCGACAAAACCCTCACTACCTTAAAGCGCGGATTTCGCACCCGGGAATACTTCGTGGTTCTCGACATGGATCTTGTGAAGATAAGCGGGATGGAAGTAGCCCGCGAGATCAGGGGGGATGCCAACCTCGAGAACCTGCCGATACTGATACTCTCCTCCGACCTTACTCCTGAACAGATAAGCATGGCCGCCGAAATAGGGGTTAACGGATTCATCGTAAAGCCGTTTACCCCATCCGCGTTTGTAGAAAAGGCTTTGGCCATCATAGAAGCGCGCAAGAATCCGCCGGAACATATAAAGCTGATAATGCAGGGCGAAGAGCTCTTTAAAAGCCAGAAATACGAGGAGGCGCTTGCTCAATTCAATCTTTCAAAAAAGCTGAACAAAAGCGCGAGGATATTTGTAAATATTGGCGAAGTGCACGAAGTCAAAAAGGATTACAACCACGCCACAGAGAGCTACAAGGAAGCTGTGAAAATTAACCCAAAATACATCAAGGCTTACAATGCCGCCGCCAACATGTTCCTGAAACTTAAGAAATCATCCACGGCTCTCGCCTTCCTGAACAAAGCCGCGGAGATAAGCCCTAACAATCCTGACAGAATGATGCAGATAGCGAAACTCCATCTGGAAAATGGCGACACTGAAAAGGCGGATGCGGCCTTCCAGAAAGCGATAAAGCTCAACCCGCACAAGAGCATAGAGGTTAGCGAAACCCTCATTGCAAGCGAAAAGGCGGAAAAGGCCGAAGAGTATCTACGCAAATATCTGGAGCGGGATGAAAACCATATCGCCACCTACAACAAACTCGGGATCGCGCTCAGGCGACAGGGGAGATGGCAGAAGGCGGTCGAAGAATACCGGAAAGCGCTCGCCATTTACAAGGATGACGAAGGCCTCTACTTCAATATGGGCAAAGCGTTTCTCGAGGGGAAAAGCTACGACCGGGCAAGAGACTGTTTCTACAAGGCGCTTGAGCTCAAACCGCAATTTCCAGAAGCATTGGCCGAGCTTAAAAAACTATCCTGATACATCTTCCCTTTTTTTCCTTGCATATAACCCCGCGTCATGGAAAATCCAATCTGTGCGGTTATGGTTAATCACATATACTTAATACTTCGAACGCAGATGGAGCCGAGGGGAACCGCAACGAAAATACTTTTCAGCCAGTTCCTTCATCCGAGTGCGACGAGTTTTGGCACCGCCAAGCATAGGCTTATGCGATGGCAAAATCCCACAAGCCTACACCAAGGTGATTATCTTGTCAGGTAATGATACCTTTTGAATCAAGAAACTCATTTGGAACATCAAAATTTTTCCGGCCAGCAATTGCGAAGTAATAAAGAGGTTGGCCTTCAACAGACAATCTGTGCCGATATCGCTCTATGTGGTAAACATCAAGATATTTCGAAAATATCAATTCGCGGATCATTTTCGAAAACCCTGATTCATCACTGACATCAAAGAAAGACTCTTTTATATTGAATGCGACCCACCCTTCATCCTTGATAATGTTAAAGGCCTCAATGAATGCCTTGGTTGGAATATCTCCAAACCCCAAAGAGGCAACCGTTACCATGCAGTCACACTGCCATGAGGCGATTTCTTCTCTTTTTTCTTTATCCAGGCTGGTGAAATCTTCGACATAGTAGGCATCGTACACACCGGGCCTGTCACGCATAGTGGCATCATATGCTTCCGGGATAATATCCACCCCTACCAGGCGGGAAACACCATGTTTTTTCAGCTCCTCCCCCATCATGCCGTTACCTGCGCCGAGATCCAATACTCGCAACTCGGAGAAATTATCTTGAGATTGTTTTACGGCAGATTCAATAATGGTTGCTACCTTGGCAGGAGATGCGCACTTCAAGCGGTCATAAAATATCTGCTCGTACAGATCTTGTACTTGGTAAATTTCATCATAATCATGGAATTTGATTTTACGTCGTCCTCCAGAACCCTGAAGATAGAAATAGACTTCATTCTGGCCAAGACTGGATAATTCGGGTTTTGGAAACTGTATACTGTGTCTTTTTAGCATTGTACTCCTATTTTGTTTCAATGATATTTCACCCTTACGTTGGAGAGTGGCGATTCTCCAACTGAGTAATTTCTATAAACAGTAAACCTTAATCGCTCCCATAATGCAAATTCCGCATGTTCTCCCGGGAAAAGGTCAACTTATATCTCATTTACCGATTACTCCCTTTTTGCAAAGTCGAAGTATAATGAAAAACCATGAAATCCTTTTGGTGCGGCGGGGCAGAGTGAAACATACCTCCTTCAAAATTTTAATCCTGACGGTTGCGCTAGCTCTCACCATGGACATTATCGGAACCAACGGCGCGGAAGCGGTAAGAAGGTCGTCTGAAGTCGCAAAACTTATCCAGAAGGATTACGACAAAGAATCCCTTTTCGAGCGTTTCCAATTCAACGTGAAGGTGAGGGAGTTTGCTTTTGGCACACTCCATCTCAACATGCCGCGGATGCCGCGCTCGCGCCTGTCCGGGAAAAGGCTCCACCTGCAGAGGGACTGGTTCATCATGCGGATCAAGGCTGAAGAGATAGCAAAAAAGTATCCTGAGGTGAAAAACATTGTCTGGCACAACATCCCACCCCCGCCCCCGACAAGAAATGATGACTTAAAGAAACCTGATAGCAAAAAGGAAGAAAGCAGGGAAGACAAGAAGGACGAGGCCGGTCAGCCCGCGAAAAAATCATCCAAAAAAATGAGAAACAGAAATCTGACTAACATAAACATAATCTATGGCCTTAAGAACCTGAAGAACAACTATTGGGAGCCAAAGGTTATTCGCTCACAGCGAAATACCGGCTTTGAATTCGATTATGCCAAAAAGAGCTGGCCCGTCTCCGCACTTGCGGGAATATCTCAATCTTTCTCTGTAGGAAACATCGCTCTTATCGGTTCCGAAGTAGCCGTGCAGAACACCATGCTTGAATTCGATTTCGGAATTAAGAAATATATCCAGGTCACAGAAATATTCCTCCCCTACATCTCGCTGGGAGGGGCAAGCATGCAGATAACCGAAAAAGGGGTAGCAGGGACCACCACCGTTTCAAACACAAAGGATATCTTTTACGGATACTTCGTTGGTGGAGGGATTCTGTTCAATCCGAACGAAACCTTTAATATTGGGATCGATTTCAAATCGATGTACGGATCGAAGGAACGGATGGCGGATTACGAACAGGCAATTCTCTTCATCGGGTTCGGGTTTTAGCGTCGACACTTGGCCCATCCAATATACCCAGCCTGGACCAGCCATGCCTATCTGCAAGTAACAGCCCGACCCTTTAACCGCCCGGCAAGGAGTTGCTGAATTACGGATTGATGTAGGCGGAACCTGCGTTGCTAGTCGAGCCGGGATCTTCCTGAGGCGCACCGACCACCCTGTTAGTAGTTGTCGTACCGACCGACATACCGAACCTGTCTCCCGCCGCCGCATCATACGGAGTAACTTTCGTCACGACAGTAGGTGCCGTAGCAAGGAAAGTATAGGCCGCTCCAGCCTCGCCATTTTCCAGATACGAGCCGACAACAGCATTATTGCCGTTTATCGCAACCGAGTTCCCAAACGCCGCGCCGGTCACAGGGGTCGTGGCCTTCACTTCGGAAGTTCCGCCCGTCCATGAGTTGGTGCCGTTATTTGTAAGAAGGAATGCCGCTCCAGAAGTTGCCGAAGATGTGGTCCTATCTATCGCGCCGACAAGAGCATAGCTTGCGCTCAAGGCGACCGAATATCCGAACTTATCTCCTGCGGCGTAAACGACCATCACGTTGTTTCCGGTCGTCCATGTATTAACCACGGGATTTGCCTTATTGAATGGATGAACCGCTCCCGAATTCGCTCCCCATAGCGACTGGTACGGAGCGCCTACCATTGCGTTGTCGCCGTCTATCGCAACCGAAAATCCGAACTGAGCCCCGGCGGCGCTGACAAGCGGAAGCAACTGCGCCCTGTCGCCCCATGTATTGGAGCCGTCATCCATGAATACATATGCCGCGCCGGCATCTCCGACCGCGCCTGGATCCTCTTGCGGTGCACCGACTATCGCAAAGAGTCCGCTTATAGAAACCGATTTACCGAACAATCCGTTCGCGGAACCGCCGCCTGAAAGTATTTTTGTTCCCGCCGACCATGTGTTTGTAGCCGGAGTAATCAGCTTGTAAACATATGCAACGCCTTGACTGGAATTCTTTCCAGACGCGCCGACGATCGCATAGCTTCCGCTGATGGCAACCGACTTGCCGAAGTTATCCCCCGCCGCCGGATCGCTCGCCACTATCTTGGTCGCTCTCCCCCAGCTATTGTAGGTTGCATCTCTCTTGTATATATACGCCGCCCCCGCGTCCGCCCCACCGGCATCCTCGTAAGGCGCGCCGACTATCATGTAGTCACCGCTAATGGCGACCGCTTCGCCAAACCCGTCAGACGCCTGCGGGTCGGTAGCCGCTACCTTACCGATCGAAGTGAAGTTCCACGACGTAGCCGGAAGAGCGTTGCCCGCTGGATCGGTGATGGTCCCCGCAAGATCTACCGAATACTGCGCCTTTGCCGAAGGGAGCCATGCGTTCGGCGTGAAGGTCGCGACCGTATCACCACCGCTAAAACCTAAAGTTCCTGCGACTCCGCCAGAGACCGGGTCTGTGACTGTAAACGATGTGCCGTCTATCGTCGCGGTATCCATCGGCTCCGAGAATGTGGCGATAACTTTTGTATCAATGGCGACATTCGTCGCGCCGCTTGCCGGGCTCTTAATTGTTACGGACGGAGGGGTGGTATCGATATCTATTCCGTCACTGTTCCCCGACCACGCGCCGATATTGCCGGCAGTATCGACCGCGCGCACTTTAGCGAATAGAGTCTCTCCATCTGCACCGGTTATATCCTTGGTCAGAACATTGCCGACTGTGCCGCTGAACTTGGTACTCCCTCCAGGTATCGTACCTACTTGCAGTTCGTAGCTCGCCACGCCGCTACCACCTACATCAGCAGATGCCCCCCAGCTGAATGTCACGGTGGTGACCTGACTGTATACCCCAGCGTCGGTGGGGGTGCCCGGTGCTGTCGGCAGAGTTATGTCGATAGTAATGCCGTCGCTGTTCCCCGACCACGCGCCCGTCAATCCCGCGCCGTTCACCGCCTGAACACGGGCGTAAAGCGTATTCGTATCAACGCCGGTAACATTCTTCGTAAGGACATTGCCGACATTGCCGCTGAATATGTCGCTTCCCCCCGGAGCGGTCCCAACCTGAAGGTTGTAGCTCGCTATTCCGCTTCCGGCGTCTGTCGCCGCAGCCCAGTTGAACGTCACCGTAGCGCTCGTGCTCCATAGCCCAGCATCTGTCGGTATTCCCGGCGCTGACGAAGCCGATGTATCTATCGTTATCCCGTCGCTGTTCGCGGAGAAACTCCCCGCGGTTCCGGCGCCGTTTACCGCCTGAACTTTCGCGTATAGGGTATCGCCGTTGTTGCCGGTAATATTCTTTGAAAGAACATTTCCGACATCAGCGTTGAATACGTCGCTCCCGCCCGGCGTGGTGCCGACCTGGAGAACGTAACTGGCGACCCCGCTCTCGGCGTCCGCCGAGGCGACCCAGCTGAATGTAACCGTTGTGTTAGAAGTATATGTTCCTCCGTCTGTCGGGGTGCCGGGTGTGCTTGGCTGTGTGATATCTATCGTTATCCCGTCGCTGTTGCCTGAAAACGCTCCGCTAAGCCCCGCCCCGTTAACGGCCTGCACGCGCGCGTATAACGTTTGCGAATGCGAACCGGTAACAGTTTTCGTGAGTACGTTGCCGACGTCGCCGTTGAAGATGTCGCTTCCACCCTGAGATGTGCCTACTTGAAGATAATAGGATGTCACGCCGCTGTTTCCATCAACGGCAGGGGTCCAGTTGAATGTCACCGATGTCGAAGTGCTGTACACCCCAGCGTCTGACGGTATCCCCGGCGATGAAGGAGCAGTAGTGTCTATCGTTATGCCGTCGCTGTTCCCAGACCAGCTACCCACCGTACCCGCGCCGTTCTCCGCCTGAACCCGCGCGTAGAGGATGTCGCCGGTCACGCCGTTAATATCGTATGTGAGGACGTTGCCGATTGGACCGTTGAACTTGTTGCTCCCGCCGGGGGTCGTACCGACCTGGAGGTAGTAGTTTACGACCGTGCTTTCAGGGTCGGTTGCCGCCGTCCAGTTGAATGTCACTGTGGTAGAGCCGCTGTAAACGCCGATATCGGTAGGCGTTCCGGGGGTCGTCGGCGAAGTTGTATCTATAGTTATTCCGTTGCTGTTGCCGGACCATGCGCCTGTCGACCCGGCGCCGTTTACCGCCTGAACGCGGGCGTATAACGTATTACCGTTAGAGCCTGTCACGTTCTTTGTAAGTACGTTGCCGACATCCCCGCTGAAGATATCGCTACCCCCCGGCGATGTACCGACCTGCAGATTGTATGAAGTGACGCCGCTGTCGGCATCAGTAGCGCCTGTCCAGATGAAGGTCACCGTAGTTGACGTTGTGTAGACCCCGGCGTCCGTCGGAACTCCCGGCACGCCGGGCGGAGATGTATCTATCGTGATCCCGTCGCTGTTTCCCGACCATGGGCTTACGTCACCCGTACCGTTCACCGACTGTACGCGGGCGTAAAGGGTCTGCCCGTGTGAACCGGCAATATCCTTCGTGAGAACATTGCCGACATCGCCGCTGAATATGTTGCTCCCGCCCGGGGCGGTTCCTACCTGCAGGTTGTAGCTTGCTACGCCGCTCTGCATATCCGCACCCGCCGCCCATGTGAAGATCACCGTCGTCGACGATGTATACAGACCGTCATCAGTCGGGATCCCCGGAGCGGATGGGAGGGTCTGGTCTATAAGGAGTTCATCGAAAGTCGCATCCGTCCCCGCGTTGCCGACTCCGTCTGTGGCCGTGACCGCGACGTCATATGTATTATCCGTGAGCGCGGCAAGAGCATTAGCCGCAAGCGTCCAAGTGCCGTTGCCGTTGTTCACTGCAGTCTTCGTCTGCGCGTTTACGACCACAGAGATCGTCGCGCCGTTGTCGTCGACCGTTCCTGTAAGCTGTGGGCGGTTGTTGTTCGTAACGAGCGTATCGACCGTCACTACAGGTTTTGTGAGATCAACAAGAAGTTCATTTGTCGTCGCGTCGGTTGCCGAATTGCCCGCGACATCAAGAGCAGTGACCAATACCTCGTATGTTCCATCCGTAAGGTCGGAGTTCAGGCTTCCGGCGATAAGCGTCCATGAACCGTTCGCATTGTTCGTAGCGATCTTGGGGGCTTGCGCGCCAACCTTTACCGATATGGCCGCGGTAATGTCATCCACGTTCCCAGTCAATTCTGGATTCGCGCTCTTCGTGTTCAAACTGTTGACGGTAACCACCGGCGGGGTGAGGTCTATATCAAGTTCGTTCGTGGTAGCATCGTTCGCGAAGAGGCCGACCGTATCTGTGGCCTTCGCTTTAACGTCGTATACCCCTTCAGGAAGAACGGTAAGGCTGTTGTCCGCAAGTATCCATGTGCCGTCGCCGTTATTCACAGCGGTCTTGGCCTGTCCGTTTACGACGAGGGTGACGACCGTGTCCGGATCATTATCCGTCACCGTGCCTGAAAGCGGCGGCCTCTGATCATTCGTAGTGAGAGGATCGACAGTGACATCCGGCGCAGTCGTATCGACGATTATCGCCTTGCTTCCGCTGTCGGACCAGTTACCCAATTCATCCCGTTCCTGCACATAGAGGGTATATGTACCGTCCGCGAGCGGCGATGATGGGACGAGAGAAGTTGCTGTAGTTTCCGTTGTGTTTGCCGTCATGTCCGGGTTGTTCATCCTGTACCTGTAAGTGCCGACGCCGTCGCCGTCGCCGGGGGTCCAGCTCCATGTCGGCTGAGTATTGTCTGTCGGTGACGAGCCGGTGACGACAGGCGCGTTCGGCGGGGTGGTATCTACTATGATCGCGGCGAAGCCGGAATCGGACCAGTTGCCCGGTTCGTCCCGCTCCTGAACGTAAAGTGTGTGCGGACCATCCGTGAGTGCGGATGTTGGAGTGAATTCAAGAAAAGTGGTCTCTGTGGAAGCTACTGAAAGATCCTTGTCGTCAAGTTTATATCTGAATGTTCCGTTCCCCCCACCACCCGCAACCCAGCTCCATGTAGGGGTGGGATCTTTTGTCTTTGGCGGATTTTCGACAGATACTACAGGGGGGCTGGGGACCGGTCCATCCACCTTGATATCAAAATATCCGGATATCGACCAGTCGCCAAAGTCGTTCCTCTCCTGTACGTAAAGGGTGTAAACGCCGTTCGGAAATCCGGGGAGATCCGGCGTGTATGTCAGCTCGGTAGTTTCCATTGCGTCCACTATCGCGGTCTCATCATCTACCGCGTATCTAAAGGTTCCGTTCCCTCCGCCGTTACCGAACCATGTCCATACGGGGGTGCTGTCGAGGCTAGGTGTTGTCCCGGATACGGTAGGAGCGGCAGGCATCGCAATCGGCGTGGCGTTTACGACAGCCGACTCCTTGCTCTCGCCATACCTGCTTACAGCCGTCACGACATAGTAATACTTCGAACCCCCTTCTAGATCCTTGTGCGTATATGTAGGTTTTAAAATTCCGTTAATCTTTGTGCCGTTTGTCGAAGAAACTATTGGCCCAGCAGGAAGATCAAGGATAAATGTGTCTGTTGAGGTAGATGTCAGCGTGTCTGTGGATGTCAAGGTCGATGTGTCGGTAGAGGTAGGCGCTTCCTTCACCCAGTAGATATTGTAGGAGTCTGCCCTGAAGACTTCGTTCCAGGTAAGCGTAACTTCCACGATACCCGGTTCCGCCGCGGTGGCTACTACATTCTGCGGAATAGAAGGCTCATTGCCTGTCTGCTGAATGCCGCATGAGGCAAAGATGACCGCAAAAGCCGCCGCAAAAATAAATTTTACAGCCGGACGAAGAAACATTACAAACTCACTTCCAAACATAAAGAATTAAAAAAAATCGATTTACCTTCAAATCCCTGCACACTTCTGCATAAAAAATAGGGCAATGTTCATACCAATTATTTTAAACCCCGCCATATTTTTGGCGAAACATTACGATACGGAATGATATCTTTCAAAGCTATTGAATAATAATGATATATCTAAAATAGCACATCCCGGCCTTGATTTGTCTACATTTGTGGAAATATTTGTTTCAATTGATGATTTTGGCATAAATGTGCATATTATTATACCTAGTGCATCTAAAATACCCGGATTTCCAAATAGTTTGAACGGAAAACCTAATCGCATCCCAGTTCGGATTTTTGACACTATTGAGAAATGTAAGATCAAAGGTTTTGCATGTTGAGTAGTAAAAACGAATTTTGTAGGAATCTGCCATTTTTTGTCGGGTAAGGAGCGGCCGGAAGGGGGTCAATACTACCAGTTTGCCCTGTATGCAAGTTCCCGTTCCTTAGCCGTCTCTATCCAATCATTCCACTTAGCGCTGATCTCGTCATTTTGGATCCCGCTATGAAAGTGCAGTGAGAAAAAGAGATGTTTCTCATCGTTGTCGATACCTTTGGCGACAGTCTTTACCTCAATTTTGTTTATAGCATCATCCGGTTTGGCCCTGTCTGGGAAATATATAGAGACGGCATCCTGAATATCGGAGCTGTTACCGCCGTTTTGCATTTCATCCAGCGGAACAACATCCGCCTCCTCCTGCTCTCCCATGTCAACCCGCAGACCGCCGCTGGAAAGATTCTTCACAACGCCATACTTTTTCGTGCCGTCCGAAAGTTCCACCCGGATGTTCAGCGGCACCTCGCGCATCCCCCATCGAACTTCACTGCGCCTGTTTTGTGCACGGGAAATTTCCAATCCAGACCATTTGTTTCTCAAGATCGGATTCATCCTTTCACGAAGATCCTTGACCAGAAAGGGCTTGAGGAGATAGGCATTGGCCCCTTCGTATATCGCGTTTACAACGTCTTCCTTGTGCGCCTCGCCAGTGACCATAATGATCGGGACATCCCTGATGTACGGTTCTTCCGCCCTTCTTACCGTGCGCAAGACTTCGATCCCCGGAGTCTGCGGCATATTCCAGTCGAGAAGTACCAGATCCAGTTGCGTGTTCGGATCATCGGTCTGGCGAAAAATAACAGAAAGGGCGTCCGTTCCGTTTCGCGCCTTGAACACGTTATCGCGCTTTCTTTTAAAAGTGCAGATAGCGGAAAGCATATTTTCCATGGTTCTGATCATATTGGCCTGGTCGTCCACCAGAAGCACCTTGATCCTGTCCATATGCCTTAGAAATTCCAGATCGCTTATCATTTCCACTAATGACCTCGGAAAAAGTATCCATATCGATAACGAAGATTTCCTACTCAACGCAATTTTATACCCATTAGGGTCTAAAACGGAAATTATCATCGTATGCGGCCACAAGCCTGATTTTATTATGAAAATTTTACATGAAAATATTTAAAGGAAGAAATTAAATGAGGCGGGGCTGGCAACAAACTTTTATTCCCGTTTTACCGGGTACAGCCGTTCGGCCAATCAGATGATCTTTGAGTGCCGCCCCTGCCTCTACAAATAAGCTACACGATTATTGAAGTAAATACAGCCTACTAAAAATATTATTCTTAATGTAGAATTAGAGAAGTGTGAATGAATTCAACTCTCATCACAAACAGCAATCTCTCATTGTAATGATGGAGCCCGAAAGAGATGCTCGACTGGGTAAAAGTAGGAAAAGACGCAGTATCCCTGTTCGCAATCATTGATCCTATAGGTTCGGTAGCCATCTTCCTAAGCCTTACAGCCCAGATGACGGAACTTCAAAAAAAGCAAACCGCAACCATCACAGCCATAACAATGGGGATAGTGCTGATAGTTTCACTTCTGATAGGCGAAAAATTCCTCCAGCTGTTCGGGATAAGCATACCTGCATTCAAGGTGGGGGGCGGGATATTGATATTTTTGCTCGCAATTGCCATGCTGAACGCACAAATCCCCGGCATTAAAAGAACTAAAGAAGAACAGCAAGAAGCAGAAGAGGCAGAAGACGTAAGAACGATCGGTGTGGTGCCTATGGCTATTCCGCTCCTCGCTGGGCCGGGGGCAATTTCCAATGTCATTATCAATTCATACAAGATAACCAGCATGACAGGCTACCTTGTATATATCCTTACAATAATTTTAATCGCTCTCTTCACATGGCTTACATACCGCTGGGGGGTTTCAATTTCATCCCATCTTGGTCGCACAGGAATAAACATAGTCACAAGGCTGATGGGGCTACTTTTGGCGGCGATCTCTGTGGAAATTATCGCGAACGGTCTTAAAGGGCTCTTCCCGATACTTGCCTGAAAACCGCGCTTCCTTTCGCTCCGTAATGTTTTCACCGACAATTTATGCGGTGTATTCTTATGTTACATATATATCAATATAATTTGTTCGGCCACTACTGCTCTGAAAATTTGCAAATTTATGCTAAAATAGCGACTAACAGTTAATCAACGCAGGAGGAGCGCTGGAGAAACTTTTCACATTTTATATATTTCGCTATTTTCTCTAAACTTTTTTGCATTTTCAATTTCGGGAGTTAGGCGTTCTTTCCACTCAGGCTCTCGACTTTGACTGAGGTTTATAGATGCTGTTAAAGCTTGGCCTTCCCCGTGAAAGGATCAGATACCTGATCGTGATAATGACAATTATCACTTTCATAGTCACGGCCGTCTCTACCGGCCTTCTTTATACCGTTTCATTCGAACAGCAGACAACCCGCCTAACAGAAACTGCCCAGAGCCAGGCAAAGCTTATAGAAGCGATGTTCAAACATGACGAACAGCATGGGCACATCACACAGATCGAAACCGAGCTCCATATACTTGGCCAGATGCAAGAGGCTCACAAGAATTACCAGGGGTTCGGCAAGACAGGAGAATTTACATTTGCCAAACTCAAAAACGGAAAGATACATTTTCTGCTGACCCACAGACATTCAGGCAGCTTTGGCACAAATGAAGATCATCCCCCTTTTCCCATGACGGATAATTACGCCCAGCCGATGCAGATGGCGCTTAAAGGAAAATCGGGTTCAATGATAGGTCTTGATTATCGCGGCGAAAAAGTTCTGGCCGCGTACGAGCCTGTCGCTTGGGGAGATGAACAGGTTGGGATCGTCGCGAAAATCGATTTATCCGAAATACGAGCGCCATTCATAAAGACCGGGCTGATCACCGCATTAATCGCCATATTGGCGGTCTTTGCCGGGGCATATGTATTCAGGGAAATAAGCGACCCTTTAATACAGGAATTAAACGACAGCGAATTGCGCTACCGCCAACTGGTGGAATTGACCCCCGACGGATTTTTGATCCATTCAGACGGACGGGTGGTTTTCGCGAATAGCGCGGCAAAAAAAATGCTTGGAACCGACAATCCCGACAGAATAACGGAGACGCCAATAGTTAACTTCGTCTTGCCGGAATTTTGGGAAAACACAATAAACAGAATTTACAAAATGGCTGAGCAAAATAAACCGATAACCCTTATTGAAGAAACCTTCGTCCGAACCGATGGAACAATATTAGACGTTGAGGTGATATCGATGCCGATCCTGTACAAGAACAAACCTGCGCTACAAATGGTTTTACATGACATAACGATACGCAAACAGCATCAAAAGGCGATTCTCGACAGATCAAGAGAGATGCAGACCATTTTCGACGCAATACCAGACATATATTTCCGCTTTAAACCGGACGGGACGATCATCGATTTTCATGCCTCCAGCTATTTTAAAATTGACCTGAAAGCCGCCCCCTGCATCGGCGAGAAAGCGGAAACCGTTTTTCCTGAAGATATGTTCGCAAAGGTTGCTCCCGCGATCTCCGAAGTGGCACAGCAAAAAAGAGTAGCGAATATTGAGTTTAAAATGGCAAATCAAAACGGCTCCAGACACTTTGATTCCAGGCTCCTCCCTTTGCCGAATGGCGAAGTTATGTGCATGTTGCGCGATATAACCGACCGGAAAAAATCGGACATGGCTCTGCAACAGGTGGTTGTAGGAATTTCTTCCGCCAAATCAGGCGCGGAATTTTTCTCTTCACTTGTGTTAAACCTCGCGGGGACATTGAACATATCACATGCGCTGATAGGCAAAATTTGCGAAGACAATATGAATCGCGTGAAAACCATAGCAATATGCGCCGATGGAAAACTGGCGGAAAACTTTGAGTTCGATCTAGAAGGCACTCCTTGCCAAACCGTCATAAATCAAAGGTTATGCACCTATCCAAGCAACGTGACGCGCATGTTCCCGAAGGACAAGATCCTGATAGATATGGGGATCGAGTGTTATTCAGGCACACCCCTGTTTGGGTCGGATGGCCGTTCACTGGGAATACTGGTAATCCTTGACCGGAATCCGATGGTAAACAGGGTGATGACGGAATCGATGCTGGAAATTTTCGCAACACGGGTCGCGGCAGAATTGGAGAGATGCCAGTACGAAGAGGATATCCGCAAGGCGAAGGATGACGCGGTGAAAGCGACGGAACTCAAGGACAAATTTCTATCACTTGTTTCGCACGACCTGAAAACGCCGTTATCATCGATAAACGGCTCTATCCAGCTTTTAAAGCGCGAAAACACGACTTTAAGATCCGAAAATCTTGGGAAGTTTATCGCCCTCGCCGAAAGCGCGGGGAAGCAGATGGGAAACCTTATTGATGAGGTGCTTACTATTAGCAGGTTTAAAACGGGCAAACTTAAACTGAATTGCTCATTTTTCGATCCGTATTTCGCAGTGTACAAAGTTCAGGAGAACGTAAGGACGCTTGCCGAAGCAAAGAACATCATCCTTGAAAATAAAGTGATAAAAAACAAGCGGCTGTTCGCGGATTCTCAGTTATTAACGGAGATCCTTGCAAACCTCATGACAAACGCCATTAAATTCACAAATCCCGGCGGCACGGTAGCTCTCTCTTTCGACGAAGACAAAATGAACACTATCGTTATAGAGGACAACGGCATAGGCATCTCCGCCAAAAACCTGAAGAAGATATTTTCATTTGAAGAAAAAACAACAACTCTCGGCACATCCGGCGAGGTCGGTACGGGAATGGGACTTCCACTGTGCAAGGAGATGGTAGAGGCGCATGGCGGAAATTTGAAAGTTGAATCTGCCTTAAACAAAGGAACCAGATTTTATGTGAGCCTTCCTGTCGTAAAACCAAAAATTCTGTTCGTCGATGACGAGGATAATTTCAGGATCTTATTCAGACATCATCTGCAAAAGCTGGATCTGGAGTTCATCGAGGCGAGAAACGGCCTTGAAGCGCTGGAAATATTGAAAAGCAAAACTCCGCATTTGATAATTTCAGATCTATCGATGCCGGCAATGGACGGGTTCGCGCTTCTGGAAAATATCAAAAACAATCCCAGAACAAATACAATCCCCACCATAATCTTCACTTCCGATTCGAGCGTTGAAACAAGAAATCATGTCCTGCAGATGGGAGCTGACGATTTTCTGGAAAAGACCTCACCGCCAAACGAGTTCATCCCCCGTATTCGCAGGTATATCGGGTAATAAACAACCTGTCTCCATCGGCAATCTTTGCCCGCACATTTGTGCCGGCTTTCTTTTATAAATATCGATAACTCATATTTTCTCCCTGTTTTTCCCGAAATTCCCGATAAAAATTAAATCAAACCACTGCGGACGTCAAACGTGGAATGGTGATAAAATGAGGGTTGAATACTTCACGGGATGCGGGGAACAATGGAAAAAAGAAATACGGCAAAAGAGAGAATAATGTCGTTGGTGCTGACGATGTCGATTGTCTCGCTTCTGATAGCGTCGGCGGCTATCTCTATTCTGTACAACGTATCCTTTGAACAGCAGAAACTGCGACTTATAGAAACCATACAGAGCCAGGCCAGCCTGATAGAGGCGATAGCGCGTCACGACATGAAACATAAACATGATGCTTTTGAAGAATCTTTTGAAGACACAATCGGACAGCTCCGGGATGCGCATGAAAATTATGTCGGTTTCGGCAAGACCGGCGAATTTGTGCTTGCAACTATCGAAGACGACCATATTAAATTTCTTTTGAGCCATCGACATGCCACAGGACCAATTAAGGGGAGCCATTCCCCCCCTATGATACCGATGGGATCGGACGTGGCCATACCGATCCAAAAGGCGCTTTTGGGGGAGGAAGGTGCCATTGTGGATGTCGACTACAGAGGGGAGAAGGTTTTGGCCGCCTTCCAGCTAGTGAAACTGGGAGAAACAAGACTTGCAATAGTCGCAAAAATCGATCTGTCGGAAATACGCGCCCCTTTCATCGAGGCAGGAGTATACACAACGCTCTTCGCGGTATTAGTCGTCCTTATCGGAACAAACATATTTATAAGGATCGGCGCTCCGCTCATCCGCCAAATGGAAGAGAGCGAACTTCGCCTCTCCAAAATCACGAACTCTTCAAGCGACGCTATCATAATGATAAATTCCATGGGGAAGATACGCTTCTGGAACCCGGCGGCAGAAAAGATGTTCGGATTCACCTTTGACGACGTTTATGACAAAAACCTTGAAAAATTCATTATCCCCCCAAGATACAGGGAGAAACACCTGGAAGGCTTAAAGCCGTTTGCGCTTACCGGAAAAGGGAATGTAGTCGATAAAACTTTGGAGATATCGGCAATTGATAAATTCGGAAGGGAATTTCCGATAGAGCTTTCCATCGCCTCTATCAACCTTGAAAACAACTGGCACGCGGTGGGGACGATCAGCGATATTTCCGAGCGTGTGCGCGCGAAGGAAGAACTTCAGCGGGCGCATGACCTTCTCGAACATAGGGTCGTTGAAAGAACGCAGGAACTTACCCGCTCAAATGAAGAGCTGAAGGACTTCGCCTATATAGTTTCCCACGACCTGAAGGCGCCGCTAAGGGCCATCAGCTCCCTTGCGACATGGATAGCCGCCGATTACGAGGACAAGCTGGACGACGACGGAAAAGAGAATCTTCAGCTTCTCGTCAGCCGAACAAGAAGAATGAACGAACTGATCGAAGGAATTCTTCACTATTCGCGGCTGGGAAGAGTGAAACCCGAATTGATGGAAATAAATTGCCTAACACTGGTTCAGGAAACGATTGAATCGCTCAATTGCCCTGAAAACGTGACAATCACAATAGACGGGGAATTACCGAAAATTGTTTACGACAAGGCCCAGATACGTCAACTTTTTCAAAACCTTATCAGTAACGCAATTGCGCATATGGACAAGCCCGAAGGGAAGATAACTGTAGGATGCGAAGATTTCGATAAACTATGGAAATTCAGCGTTAAGGACAACGGAGTCGGGATCGATACTAGACATTTCGACCGCATTTTCAAGATTTTTCAGAGCCTCAAGCCCCGTGACGAAAAAGAGTCCACAGGAATAGGTTTGGCTCTAGTGAGAAAAATTGTAGAATTAAACGGAGGGCTCGTCTGGGTGGAATCAAGTGTAGGAGTTGGGAGCACTTTTTACTTTACCATTCCGAAGGGGATAAAAGTTACAAAAGCCGAATAGATCCGGTATTGAATAGCGGCTGATTCGGAAACATTAAAGGAGATTTATGTTTATGGACTCAAATATCTCGATTCTGCTCGTGGAAGACGATTCGGTCGATATAAAGACCGTAAAGCGCGCGTTCAAGGAAGCCAACGTGACCAACCATCTTGATGTTGCGGGAAATGGGGAAGAAGCACTTTCATTCCTTAGGAACAACAAAAATGCTGCCGCTCAAAACGGAAAAAGGCCCGGACTGATCTTCCTTGACCTCAACATGCCGGTCATGGGTGGGATCGAATTTCTTAAAATAATGAAAAACGATCCGGAACTGAAAAGAATACCTGTAATAGTGCTTACAACATCCAAGGAAGAGACCGAACGAGTAGATAGTTTCAATCTTGGCGTAGCCGGCTACATTATCAAGCCTGTCGATTTTTATAAATTTGTTGAAGCCGTAAGGGTGATAAACCTTTACTGGACCTTGAGTGAACTGCCATCATAGGGTAATCAGCTTATGCCAAAAACGAATGTGCGGGTACTCCTTGTCGATGATGACATAGTAGATAGAAAAGCGCTGACAAGATATGTAAAGGAAAATAAGCTTCCTTACGAAATCAAGCCTGCGTCTTCGCTGGCAGAATGCCGAGATATCCTTAACGAGCAAAAATTCGATATCATACTTCTCGATTACCAGCTTGGGGACGGCACAGGCATCGAGATAATGCCCCTGACAAACGGCACTCCCGTCGTCTTTGTTACCGGCGGAGGGGACGAATCTATCGCCGCGGAAGCGCTGAAGCTTGGAGCATACGGATACCTTATAAAGGACCCCGACCAGAAATACCTCGCCGTTCTAAGCGGAACTATCAATAACGTCGTAGACAGAAAAGCATCTGAAGAGGCGCTAAAGGATTCCGAAACCAAATTTCGCTCCGTTACCCGCTCCGCGAACGACGCGATCATCTCCTGCGACGACCAGGCAACTATAATTTCATGGGACGGCGGAGCGCAAAACATCTTTGGATATACCGATGAAGAGGCGGTGGGACAGCCCGTGACCATACTTATCCCCCAGTCATACCTGGAAAAACATACGCATGGATTCAAGAAATTCACTCATACTGGGAAGGAAACTATAATCGGAAGAACCGTTGAATATTCCGGATTGAGGAAAAACGGAAGCGAATTCCCCATCGAAATGTCTCTCTCAACATGGAGGGCAAAGGAAAAAACATTTTTCACCGCTATCATTCGCGACATTACCGAACGGTCCAAATTCATCAAGGAACTCAACTTCGCGAAGGAAAGAGCGGAAAACGCAACCCTCCTGAAAGATAAATTCCTGTCACTCGTCTCCCACGATCTCCGATCGCCACTGGGAACAATGCTCGGATTCCTCCGGCTCCTCCGTGCCGATTCGTCAACAACAGAGGACGAACAGAAAATAAACAGGCTTGCTAACGCAGTCGACATTGGCGAGAACATGCTCAAACTTATCGAAGAACTGCTCGATATCGGCAGGCTCAGAACCGGTATCGTAAAGCCGAAATTGAGGTTTTGTGATTTGGGCGTCCTTACATTAAAGGTTTTAACCATGTACGGATTCATGGCGAAGGAGAAGGGGATAAAAGTTGAAAACGAAGTGCCGATACATACAAGGATATACGCGGATGCCGATCTCATAATCCAGGTTCTTCAAAACCTGTTTTTTAACGCCATTAAATTCTGCAGGAAAGGGGATTCGATCGTTTTCAAATGTGAAACCGGCAAAAAAATCACACTATCAGTTATAGACACCGGGGTAGGGATTGAACCGGGCCGCCTGAAAAATCTTTTCAGTTATGAGATGCACACCTCCACAGTCGGCACAGCGGGTGAAACAGGCACCGGACTGGGACTTCCGTTATGCAGGGAGATAATGGAGACTCATGGTGGGACATTGGAAATAGAATCTGAAATAAACAAGGGGACCAGCTGTGCCATCACCCTGAACATCGTGAAGCCGCGCGTCCTCCTGGTCGACGACGACAGGGTTGTCAGAAAAGTCATCATCAGCTACCTGAAAGATTTCGATATCGACATCGTTGAAACAGACGGAGCAAAAAACGCTTTGGATATATTGGAAAAAGAAATCCCTCATCTTGTCATTATCGATATTCTTATGCCAGAAATGGACGGATTCCAGCTGACTCAGGCAATACGAAATGATCCAAAATACAAACTGCTGCCAATCATAATTCTTACTTCCGACACTAATATTGAAACCAGACAGAAGGCGTTCCAGCTCGGCGCCGACGATTTCGCGCAAAAGAACTCGGACAAGAACGACTTTATCGCCCGTGTCCGCAGATTCGTCGGCTGATCACTTCATACAGCCTTTCCGATGTTGAAATAACGCTCCGTTTTAAAGACTCTTTGCAGACGGCTGTTCCTGAAAGCGGTTATCGATTTCTCTATCTCGTCAATCATCATCGGCGAAGGCTTGAGCCTTGCCGCCATCTCAAATCCGCCGGAGAGTATCTTTTCTAGAAATCTCGCGGAACCAAGCGATACCGGGATGGTAAATTCCACCCCCTTGGCGCACTTCTCGCATGATAGCCCCCCGCCTTCAGGATTGAAAAACGGCTTGCTGTTCAGCTCGAACTTTTTTCCGCATGTTACGCAGCGGTCAAGAGTCGGCCTGTATCCGAGGGAACTTAGGAATCTTACGTCGAAAAAGCGCGTTATCCACTCGTAACCCCGGCCGTTTTCGTTCTCCCCTATCCATTTGAGGGTGCGAACTACGGTGTCAAATGCTGTCCTGTTCGGATCGCCCTCCTTGAGTCCGGCCTCCACCATCTCCACCAGATAACATGCGCGGGAAAATTTATCGAGATTTGAAATGAAATTCATGTTGTTGCCGGTAAGCTCGATACTGCTCAGGATGAAAAGCTGGCTATGCTCCTTGCCGAGATAGGAGAGTTTTACCGTCTGAAACGGTTCGAGTCGGCCCAGAAAGCGGCTCTTCATTTTTTTGGCCCCTTTTGCGATAACGCGAACCTTTCCGTGATTCCTGCAAAAAACAGAAACTATCCTGTCGCTTTCTCCATAGTCCCAGTTCCTGAGTACAAGCGCTTCATCGTTATAGCGTGGCATGGTCCTATTTTATTCCTTGCCAGGCCTCCCGGATACTCTTTCCGTCCTTTGTCCAGTCTTTTTTCGTTTTCACCTTCAGGTCGAGATAGAATTTCCTTTCAAGTTCCCTTTCGAGCTCTTCCCTTGCCGCCTTCCCTATCGCCCCAATCATCTCTCCACCTTTTCCGATAACTATCCCCTTCTGGGACTCCTTTTCTACCCAGATGACCGCATGGACAACGGAGAGGTTTTCGCTTCGCTCCTTAAAATCGACTATCTCCACCATGCAGGAGTATGGCACCTCCTGTCGAGTGAGCTTGAAAACATACTCCCGGATAACTTCACTCGCAATGAATCTTTCATTCTGCTCCATCACCATATCGTCGGGGTAAAGTTTCGGCCCCTCCGGCAATAGCGAGAGCAGATGATTTTCAAGTTCGGCCACCCCCTCGCCGGTTTTTGCCGAAATAGGGAAGACATTTTCCATACCCATCTTCGCGAAATCCTCTATTACAGGGAGAAGCGAGCCCTTGTCTGCCTTGTCGATCTTATTTATGGCGATAATGACAGGCTTCTTCTTCCCTTTCAGCTTCTCTATCCACTTCCTCTCGTATTCCGTTTCCCTGTGAAGAGGGTCGCTTAAAAACAGAAAGAGGTCGGCGTCGGCTATTCCACCTTCCGCCTCCTTAACCATCATCTGGTTGATTGTCTTCTTCGATTCGTGGAGACCCGGAGTATCGATAAAGATTATCTGGGAGTTCTCCTCCGTCTTTATGCCTACTATCCTGTTTCGGGTGGTCTGCGGTTTGGCAGTTACAATCGCTATCTTCTGGCCGCAAAGAAAATTCAAGAGGGTGGACTTGCCTGCATTGGGCATGCCCAAGATGCAACAATAACCGGTGTGAAATGGCTTTTCTATTTTACACTCACAAATTTTGTAACGCTCAGCTCGGCTTCGTACGGACCGTCCTTTGCGTGGCTTATTGTCCCTTCCAGGGTAATGACCTTTCCGATATAAGCTTCAAGCTCGGCGACTATTTCCCCCTTGATGTAATAACTGTTTTTCTGACCGCGACGAATCCGTACGGGTATCACCTGCAGTATGTCGTCCGTGTAACGCATCAGTCTCCCGGTAACCGTTACTTTAGTGCGATCCTCCACATCCCCTTTGGTCTGTATCTCCTTTGCCTTCAGGAGCACCGGCTCGGAAAGCTTTTTGACAGCCACCAGATTGTAATAGACAGCCTTCTTTGGGGGGATGGCATAATCCTTAACCTCATGCTTGTATTCAACATCAACATTGATTATTCCCTCATCGAGAGAAACATTTTTCAAATTGATGTCATAATTGTCAGTCGGCTTGGAAAGAACTACTATCACCATTTTCTTGTCGTAATTGATCTTCCGAAGATGCCTTTTCAGTTTGCTCAACCGCGAATGTGTTACCAGATTGTTTGCCTTGAATTTATTCGCGAAATATACGCCGCCCCTCTCCGACCTTATAACCGTAAGTGAAGGTGGCTCGGTAAGTGATGTTCCGAGGACGTTCGTCGGAAGAGAATCTATCAACTGGTCGGAAGTAGACAACTTTTCAGCTGACGCGCTTCCTGCCGCAAACGCAACAGCTAATGCTGAAAAAATAAAGAAATGGCTAATCGGCTTTTTCATAAGACTAGAAAGTCTATCATGCAATTCATATTTAACAAGCATTAACCGGCAAAATCTCCATGAATAGGCCTGTAATTCGCTTTATTCCCTGCTTTCCCCTGTGCCCTGAACCGTACACCATGTTTTTCATAGGCCGGATTTTACCAAAATCGCTTCGCCATGAAAACCGCTTCCCATGAAAATCGTATTGTCAGCAAACCAATAATGACCGACTGAACGGGTGGCAAGTGGTATATTAGCTTATGATAGTAACAGGGCAATCCAAAAATAACGCGTTTTTAAACATTCAACCGGAATAAAACATTGTGAAAAAAAAGAGTGCTATAAAACTGATCTTCATTGTAATTTTTATTTCCGCGATTATTTTTATTTTCAGGTATTTCAATCTGCATGAACACCTTACTCTTCAGAAACTTCATAATCTGGTCGATTCATTCGGTATTTTCGGACCGCTCGCTTTCGTCCTGTTGTACGCTGTCGCCTCTACCTTTGGCCTCCCCGGCACCATTTTCACCATCGCGGGTGGGATAATCTTCGGTAAATGGCTCGGCACTGCCTTGAACATTACCGGGGCAACGCTGGGGGCATGCGCGGCCTTTGCCATCGGACGTTTTGCCGCTCGCGATGTAATGGCTCAAAAATTCAGGGGACAAAAATGGTTCGATAAACTTGAAAAAGGGATAGCGGAAGACGGACTGAACTATATGCTGTTCGTCCGGCTCGTCCCGGTATTCCCCTACAACGGCCTCAACTACGGAGCGTCGCTAACCGGCATATCCTTCAAAAACTATTTAATAGGGACATTTTTCGGGATGATGCCAGCCTCGTTTATTTTCACCAACGCCGCCGCCGAAATAGGAGAATCAATAGAGGAGGGCTTCACGCTCACGGCGGGGATGATCACATCGCTTGTACTGCTCGGCATTCTTGCACTTGTTCCGATTGCCGTAAAGAAGTACAAGGTGTACAAAAAAAATCTCCCGGACTGAAAAGCAGTCAGGTCAAAATATATCCGGTCAACATTTTCCTTTTCGTGACTGACCTGGCTAGGACAAATTTCAGCAGTGTTCCAGACACTCCATTCCTGTCTGCCACTGTTTGACATATTTAATAGATTCTCTAAAGTACACTGACTCAACTAACTTTTGTCGACTTGAATACCGAGCGATAAGACACTTAAAATCGTAACGCTGCACCAAGAGCGAAGGTCTCATTTGTATCAGCGAAGGTAATACCTTCCATTTTTATCGTCCCAGGATAAATTGAATATCTCCCTTCCATAAAAAGATCCACCCTCGCTGAGTGGTTATAGCCAAACCTGGCTACCAGCTCTTTTATGATGTAGTCATTGAAAATACCGTCACCCAAAGAAGTTGAGTTTTCCTGCAGAACCTGGCGCGTCCAGTATGCACCCTGCAGTGTAATACTTGTCTTGTCGCTAAAAGAGTATATCCCTCCGAATAGCCACTTGGTTTCGTTTTTAATCTCACCCCCAGGGTTGGTGAAAGCGTCCATACTGTATACAAGCGCGGCATTGTCAGCCACTCTCCACTTTCCTTCAAATCCACCCTTTGCGGAAACTCCTTCTGTCGACGAACCGAGCATCACCGCTATTAACGCTAATTCATGCTTACCGTTCAGAAACAAGAACCTGTCTTTTAATCCGAAAGAATATATTTCAAAAGTATCGGTAATCCCGTAACGGATGTTAAATTTTGAATAGTCCGAGTAATACTCCCGCGGCGTGTAATTCCATGCGCCGCTTATCTCCACCACAGACTTCGGCAACGTAAGCGGCCTCTCTACCTCGTTGGTCGGATACTCGAAATCCAGCGCGAACGATATGGCCGGAAACATAACCAAAATGCACGCGTGAACGATCAGCCTTGTATACCACATACAGTTTGCCCCTTTATAAGTTGCGATTATCCGAATGGCACGACATGCAAGACAATGATGAACTGTAAATAAATAATAACCGAAGCTGAAGAGAGAGGAAACTATTTAAAATAGCAAGCCGGAAGAAGTCTCCCGGATATGTTGAGGCGGGACGTTACCCGTTTAGTATCTTCATCGCAGTCTCGACATCTTCCTTGCTGCCGATATAGAGCGGAACCCTCTGGTGAAGGTCGGTCGGTTTCATGTCGAGTATTCGGTTCTTCCCGTCGGTCGCCAGCCCACCGGCATTCTCCGCCACGAACGCCAGCGGGTTCGCCTCGTATAGGAGCCTCAGCTTCCCCGTGCTTTTCGACGGCTCCTTGAAATCTATCGGGTACATGAATATCCCGCCGTAGAGGAGGTTGCGGTGAAAATCGGACACAAGCGATCCTATGTACCTGCTTGAATAGGGGCGCCCGGTCTTCTTATCCTTATCCTTGAAATAGTTGATGACATCTTTTGTCTTTTCATCCCAGTAGGGGGTATTACCCTCGTTTACGCTGTAGATCTTCCCCTTCTGCGGCGTCTTTATATTCGGATGCGAAAGGATGAATTCTCCCACGTTTGGATCGAGCGTAAAGCCATGCACGCCGTTGCCGTTACCAGTAGTTATTACCAGCATCGTTGAAGAGCCGTATATCGTATATCCCCCCGCGACCATTTTATGCCCCGGCTGAAGGAAGTCCTCGGTATCGTAATCGGTGCCATCGGAGATCTTTTTATAGATGCCGAAGATCGTTCCGATACTTACATTAGCGTCGATGTTGGATGAACCATCCAGCGGGTCGTACACAAGGGCGTACTTCCCTTTCGGATACTGCTTCGGGATCTCGAGGATGTCGGCGTTTTCCTCCGACGCCATGCCGCAGAGGTAGCCTGTATGATCCATCGCCCTGAAGATTGTGTTGTTGGCAAACACATCAAGCTTCTGCTGTTCTTCATCCTGTATGTTATTGGTACCCGCCGCCCCAAGGACATTCAGGAGACCAGCCTTGTTTACTTCGTACGAGATGAGCTTCATGGCGACGATCAGCTCCATGAGCATCGACGAGAAATCGCCGGAAGCTGTAGGATGTTTCCTCTGCTCATCCATGATGAGCCTCGTTACGGTCGTACCGAGTTTTCTAAACTCATGGGCCATCAGATAGCCTGCTCCCCTCTCTCTCCGGTTCTTATTCTTACAGCTTCCTCGACAGGTATTACAAATATCTTTCCGTCGCCGATGGAACCTGTCCTCGCAGATTCGGATATCAGGTCTATAACCTTTTCCGCGATCGAATCGTCTAGCACTATCTCCAGCTTTATCTTCGGAATAAAATCGATGTGGTACTCCGCCCCTCGATATATCTCCTTGTGCCCTCGCTGACGCCCGAAACCCCTTACCTCGGTAATGGTCATGCCGGTTACGCCGATGTCGTTCAGCTTTTCCTTCACTTCATCCAGTTTATGGGGCTTTATAATCGCTTCAATTTTCTTCATAAAATCCGCAAACCTCCAACATTGTCCTCGGGATATGCCCCTGTCTTCTGCATAGCCGCTCAGGCGCCTATCGCTTCTTCACCCTGCAACAATCTTATTCTATCGTTGATTTTACCAGAGTGTATACAGCAATCCCATAGGCAAGAGCATTAAAAACAGCTATCAGCCAGTCGGTCGGACGAGAGGGGAGGCCGAATCCGTCAGGAATATACATGCCCGTAATATCCTGTAGCCCCTCCCCCTTTGGAAGGATAACGACGGAGCCTGCATAATAAAAAGAGCGTATAGCCGCCAATAATGCGGAGACCATTACCTACCCGACCATCAGGAACAGGACATCTCCGCTTTCGCTCAGCCGTTGAAACTCAGTTTCCAAAGCCCTCAGGGAAGGTAGTTATTGACCGGACAATATCAAAATTGAACCGCGACCGACATCATCAGGACATCGTCACCCTCCATATCATCCGTTTCGACGATAATCGCCTTCTTCGGCGAGCCTTCAACAAGTCGCGCAAAGGCTGGATTATTGTTCATCGTGTAAAGAACCGCAAAGGATGAATCCTTTCGGAAATCCCTTTTCCAGCCGATGACCACCCGCTCCCGGGCAACCTGACGGAGATCCTCCGCCGCCATCGTGTCAGGATCGTAATACTCGTACATTATCGTCATCAGCGTCCGCTCCGAAAGGCCGATGCAGAGTTCGGCAAAGGAAGAAACAGCCTTTGGAAAGTTCTCGGGGTTTAGCGTCACAGCCGACCCGTATTGAAATTCATCGACAAGACGGTTTAGATCGTCCTCGGCAACGGACAGATTATTGAAATAGCCATCATGGTGAGCCGCCTGGAGTTTTAGTGTGGCTATCGAATAACCGAACTCCATGTCGATCCCATAATGGTTGTTCCTCTCCTTTATCGGCGTCGTATATCGGTTGCCTGCGTATGCGCTTATGGCATAGCGCCATCGCACCCCGCCGGGAGAGTTCTGCACCATCGGATTGGGGTAGTTTGTAATATACAAGGTCTCGGGATAGATAGGCTCCCCGCTGCCGGAACCCCCCGCAAGCATCAATGCAACCGACTTCGCGCTGTTCGCGTCGGTCCCCGTGGTCCCCTCTCCGTTCACAACCGCCAGCGAAAGATCAATATGAGAAAATCTGGAATCGAGCCTTATGCCGTAATCCCACTCCCTTGTGCGCGTCATCGAGACCGGCCTGTTCCTCTCCTCCAGCGCGAACGTGTCGAAATGCCCAAACGGCACTTTCACCACGCCGAATTTTATCGCCGTATTCCGGGAGAGAAAGCGGTCAAACTCCATGTAGGTATCCTCTATGCTCCCTTCGCGCTTTTTCAATGCGTCATAGGCGCGGGAGTGGTCGTTAACCGTAGGCCGAAATTCGCCGCCAAACCTGGCGATAGTGTCTTCGCTAATCCTGTGGATATAATCGAGTTTCGCAGATGTATAAAAACTTGCCTCGGAGCCTGTCCATCCGATCCTGTGGTCCTGGAAAAAGGCAAAACCGATCACACCGTGTAAACCAGGCTCTCTCTCCTCAATCGCGAACGAAGCGGCAGGAAAGAGAAAACCGAATATAAATGCGCATGTTAAAAAACTTCTCATGGTTTACCTTCAATTATGTCGAACACCTCTTCCGCCCCTATCTCCTGCATACAGCGGAAATCGATGGGGCACTCACGTTTATAGCATGGGGCGCACTCAACGCTCTTGTTTATTATCCTTACGTTGCCGGAGAGCGGCGCCGTGCGAACCGGATCGGTGGAGCCGAAAAGCGCAAGCACCTTCGCCCCGACTGCCGCGGCAAGATGAAGCGGACCTGAATCGTTTGCCACTATCCATTCGCATGATCTCATCACGGCGGCCATCTCCCCTATCGTTGTCCTTCCGGTCAGGTCGATTATCGCGCCGTTTTCCGGAGAGACGGTCTTCGCGAACTCGACGAGCTCGGTCGCCTGTACCCTTTCCGCCTTTGTCCCGAAGAGAACAACAACCCTTTTCGTCCTGCTGCGTATCAGGCCGATCAGCTCCTTTAGCTTCTCCTCCGGCCAGCATTTTGCGGGGCCGAACCTGGCTCCTAGGGGAATACCGACCGCCCCATTCAAGTCCCCAAGGGAGGCGGCAAAGTCGCGCTCAACTTCATATAGAGGAAATTCTATCTCTTTTGAAAAGCCCGATTTGCCGAAAACCTTCAGAAGGTTCAGATAATAGTCGGTCATATGGAGCGTCTTGTCCGGCGGCATCCTGTGCGTAAGCAGGAGAGAGCGGAAATTTCCGCTATACCCGGCCCTGAGCGGCGCGCCTGTTCTATAGCCGTTCCAGGCGGAGCGGAACGAATTCGTAAAAAGGATGATCTTGCCGACACCGCTCAAGGAGAGCCCCCAGTGTATTCTCGCTTCGGATGTGCGGTTAAAAGTGACCACATCCCTTACGAAAGGAAACCGCCCGAAAATATCCTCAAGCCCCTCGCGGGCAAGGATCGTTATTGAACCGACTCCGTTGATCGATGGGTCCCCGAAAATACCGGCAAGAGCCTTTATCGCGGGGAGAGCCATGATAGCGTCGCCGAGCCAGTTCGGGGATCTTACAGCGACCTCTATTTTCACTTCATATTTTGCCATCTAGTTTCGCCTATATGACCGAGGAGAGGTCGGCTCCATACCCGGATTCGATGAAACGCTTTTCAAGAGCTTCGCACTCCTTCACTATCTTTTCCGTAGGTACTATCGACCACTTCCTGTGGAGCCAGAACCAGACGCCGGGGTGTTTTTTGATGAACTCGCTCTGGAGATCGGAAACGATTGTAGAAAGGTTAAAGACATCGACGCTCGTCTCTCCCGTAGGCTCATATGAAATGGCTGGTAAGAAACTGACTTTATGGGTGTTATCAAGCTGGGGGACGGAAAACATAGGGACTATAGCCGCGCCGGTGCGGAGGGATATCACCGCAGGCGCCTTTACTGTCGCCGACCAGCGGCCCAAAAACCGTATCCATACCTCGTTAAAGGAAGCTTTCTGATCGACAGTCACGGAGACGATCTTCCCTTCGCGTATACGAGCGAGCATCTCTCTTAATGCGCGCTCCTTTTTTATAACCTTCATGCCGGAGCCTGTCCGTATCGCATCCATCTTCCTGTCGAGGAAGAAATTGTCGACCTCCCTTATAACCCAGTGGACGGGATAGCCTTTCACGGCGAGCGCACCGTTTATCAGCTCAGCATTGTAGTAGTGCATCGTCGGGATGATAACCCCCTTCCCCTTGGCAAGAGCGGCATCGAGATGTTCAAGCCCTTCAAACGTGACGAACTCGTTTACATTTTCCTGGTTAAGCGCCCCTATCTTGCAGAACTCGGCGTAAACCCTTCCGAGATTCAGATATACATCTAGGCCGATCTTTTCAAACTCATCGTCGCTCTTTCCAGGGAACACGGGCCTAAGGTTTTCCCGCATGATCCCCCTTCTCCTTTTAGTAATGGGCCAGAGAAGAAGAGCTATGCTCTTCCATAGCGCATAACCAAAACTTCTCGGCGAGATCCTCGTGAACTCAAAAATGGCCCAGACCGGAATATATAGAAGCAATTCTATTACTATGTTCTTCTTTTTTTTCATTTTTCGCCGGCCAACCCGGCAAAATTCTCCAGTATCTTCAGACCTTCAGCCTGACTCTTTTCCGGGTGAAACTGGGTTGCGAAGATATTCCCCTTCTCGACGGCTGAAACGAAATTAAAACCGTAGTCGGTCGTCGCGATGGAGACATCCTCCTCAGGGTCGACGTAATATGAATGAACGAAATAGAAGTAGGTTCCGTCATGTATCCCTTCCAGAAGACGGCTGTCCCTGGATATATCGACGGAATTCCATCCCATGTGCGGGACCTTCATCTCGTCGGCTGGGAACTTGCGCACCTTCCCCTTTATGAGGCCGAGTCCCTTGCAGTTGCCGAACTCGACGCTCTCTTCAAAAAGGAGTTGAAGGCCGAGACATATTCCGAGAAACGGCTTTCCGCTTTCGATGAACGACTTTATCGGAGTGATGAGCCCGTATTTCTCAAGATTCTCCATGCAGACGGTGAAGGCGCCAACGCCTGGGAGCACGACGCCGGAGGCTGATTCGATTACGGAGATGTCGCGGGTAATTATCGCTTCGGCGCCTACCTTTTCAAAGCCTTTCTGAACGCTCCGAAGGTTTCCCATTTCATAATCAACAATGGCGATCATCAGCTTACGAATCCCTGGCTATAAATCTGTTATTAGAGACTGCCTTTTGTGGAAATTACACCCTTGGCCCTCGGTTCGCGGGAAGTCGCGATATCGAGAGCTTTTGCCAAAGCCTTGAAAACGGTTTCAGCCATATGGTGAAGGTTTGTTCCATACTCGACCTGTACATGGAGCGTCAGCCCTGCGTTGTTGCTGAACGCGTGGAGGAATTCCTCTATCAGCTCGGCGTCGAAATCGCCAATCTTACCCTTGAGCCCGTTCCCCTTGAACACCATGAACGGACGACCGGAAAAATCTACTGTCACCGACGAAAGCGCCTCATTGAGAGGTACGACCGCGTGGCCAAAACGCTTTATTTCGCGCTTTTCGCCTAGAGCCTTCGTGAACGCCTGGCCGAGAGTTATTCCGCAATCTTCCACCGTGTGGTGAAAGTCCACTTCGGTATCGCCGGTTGCCTTCAATTCGATATCGAAAAAACCGTGATGAGCAAGCTGGTTCAGCATATGATCGAAAAACGGTATCGTCGTGCTGATGTCGGCCTTGCCACTGCCGTCGATCTTGAGGCTTGCGGTTATATCCGTCTCCTTGGTTTTCCGCTCTATGCTGGCACTTCCCATAATTAAGATATGATATCTCTTTTTATCACTATAAAGAAGGTAAAATCCCCAAGCGAGTCTGAAACTTTTTTACAGGGGAAACTATTCTCTTCATCTCACCGCATTTGTCAGAGAAGGAATTCCACAGTATCGTTTGAGCCTTTTCCAGTAACCTTCATCGAAGGGAGACCCTCTTTACTCCACTTATCCAGGTTTGATCCCGACAGGCGAAGCGATATCATCCTGTCCCCCTCCAGCACGCGGCTCTTTCCCCCTTTTACAAAAATAATAATATGTGCGGACGGAGAGCGAGGAAGCATCGTTTCATCAATCCCCAAGTCCCTTAGCCCCTTTTCCCAGTAATCTGTCAAAGTATTTTTACCCGGTGCCTTTCGCGAGAGGTATGCATGCTCCCCTTTTTTCATATTTTCCATCTTGTCGAGAAGCGCCTTACTGCCGGCGAACATCTCGTTGTCATCCTTGAAACATTCACCTTTGAACCCTCCCCCCTGTTCAAAGACGGCGACATAACCCCCTTTAACGGTTTCAGGGCAGACGACATACTCCTCATTCCACCTGATTTTCGCCAGCGCGTCTCTTGTAGTGGTGTTATACCCCCCTTTGTATGTTGCATACCGTTTGAGCGGCGAACTCTCCAGCTCAATGGCGTTTTGTATTCTGGAGCCGTGGAGGAGTTCATCGGCTGGATGAAAAAGGAAAATGCCGGCCTGACCAGCCAGCGCGGAAAGATCTCCATACGAGAGATTTTTCAACTCATCGAGAAGCTCCATGCCTAGAGCCTCCTTCAATTTTATTTTGCGGCCTGATAGCCCCTTTTCCAAAAGACCGGGCCAGGCATCACGAGACTTGAGCGACTGCATGTATACCGGAAACGCGATTTCATGCCTCCCCGCATAAACGGCGTTTCGCGCCAGCTCCATCCGTAAGGCAAACCCGACCTTTCCGCATATGGGACAATCACCCGTTATCTCCCCTTCCAGCGTCTCTTTCGGCTGTACCTTGAAGATGGAGGATACATTTAAAAGGGAGATATAATGCTCCACTGCGGCACTGAAATTGCCGGTGTCATACGCGGTCTGAATCAGTCCTTCCAGCGCGTCTATTCTTACGGGATCTTTTCTGTTTGCCTCCAGATACGCTTTATAGGCCTTATCGTTGTCACCGGCCAGCTTATACCACCGCCCCATATCGAGGTTCGAGGTGAAAAGTGATTGGTTCAATTTTCTTCCAAACATCGCCCTGTCGATATATCTTGCGGGGAGGTCCCCTGCATTGATCCCTCTTCTATTTATCTCCTCCACAGCGGCATAGGGATGCAGAAGGAGCGCCCTCTCATGTAATTCATACCTTGCGTGCAAATCTTCTATCTTTTCAGCCTGCGCCAGGTACCACAGTGAAAGCTCCCTGTTCGATACAGTAACTGTGAATTCGGGTATAACCTCATCCTTTTTTGTCTGCGCACCGGAGATCTGTGCAATATACTTAATATCCCATTCGAGGTACCAGTTGTCGTTTACCTTTATCCAGTACTCTTCGTCCGGCAGTTCAAGGGTGGCACCATCACCGAGGGCGAACATCTGGATATCGGTTTTGGAAGATACCTTCGCGCGGCTCTTGTCATCCGAAAGTGAAATACTTTCTATGCGAAATGAAACATATCGGGGTATGTATTCCTTTTTAAATGGATCATCGCTTGCGACCTCCCCTTTTCCGCCGTGATCTGCGCCGTTTTTCTGAACACTTGCCACGCCGGCTCCGAGATGCGGCTGTGCGACAAAATCATTCAAGGATATCTTTGCTCGAATTTCGGGGGAGAACATACCGTATATCCCCTTCCAGTCGCTCTTCATTTTTGCTTCGTAAAGAGCTGTCTGCCGCGCGGTCAGCGTGAGAACGTTCTTCCTGTCATGTTTGCCGACCCTTGCCGTGCCAGACTCCGTTGGAGCAAGCAACATAATCGTTGACAGGAAAAAGATTATTGCGCCTTTCAAATATGCTTCCTCCAAATCTGGTAATAGGCTACCCGGCCCGCGTAGCTGTAATTATCTGCAATCCAATTTACGAAAAGCGGCGCATAGACATTGAGTTTACGCTCCTCGTTGTTGTCGATAGCGAGATCCACAAGGACTATGAGATTCGGTTTGTCCTCATCAAGCGCTTTCACAAGCTCCCTTTCCTCACTTTTATCTTTTAGCGTACCAGGAAGGAGCCAGTCATATCCCGACGGGTTGTCCCTGTCGGCAAGGTAATAGATCAGCGGATTCAAAGGAACCGAAAATATCTTGTCACCAGGTCTGGTTTCTGTGTCTATCCAGTCAACAAGAGCGTTTACAATGGCGACATCGTTTTTAGGCGCATAGATGCCGGCAGCCCGTCCCTTTTGCATTCTGGTCTCGTTTGACTGAACCGCCCCAATGGAACCAGCATAAAAACCGTTTGCGAGATTAAGATCGGCCATATACAGAAAGAAAACGACGACGATGCCAGATAGCGCAAAAGCCCTTCCATTTGCAGGTTTGATCCTGTCAACAAGGATATTGGCGACAATAGGCGCCGCTATGAAAAAGAGCGGCAGGCATCGAATGAGATTATCGAAGCCCGCGCGGCCTATTACTACCCCAAGCGCGGCAAACTGAAGATAGCCGAGGAGGAGATATCTTTCGCTCATTCGTGTGTTTTTCCGATATGAAACAATACCGAGATATACCAGGAATGCCGATGTGAATATCGGGAGATAGAAAAGGAGATTTTCAAGGAAGGCGAAAAGGCCGAATTCTCTCCCCTGATACCCTTCGAACAAAGATGGAAAAGAATTTCCCCAGATACCGACCTCTACTGACATCCGCTGAAAAAGGTATGAGCCGTATTTTACGGCAATCATGGTGAGTAACGCCGCGCCTGAGACAACCGTTATCCAAAATTCATTTTTCCCGTCTTCAAATCTTTTCCAAAGGACAAATGAATACGCGGGCAAAAGGATGAAAAAGACCTCAACCTTGAAAAGATATACAGAAATTAGCCCTGCTATGAGCCAGGGGTAATTACTTTTGGACTCCAGAAATTTAAGCAAGGCGAACGCATTCAGCAAAAACACGAAGCCGTAAAACCGCTGATAATAGACAGCCGGCGCTGAAACCGACAGGAGAACCGCCGCAACAAGAAATCCGCCGGAGATGAAACGCCTGGCGATATGGTACGTGAGGAAAGGCAACAATGCGGTAAGAAAAGCAAACGCGTACCGTACATTTATCATCTCCATTCCGAATAAACGGTATACGGCTTCGACAATTATGTATCTCCCCTCCGGATACCCCATAAAATCGGTCATCACTTTCTGGCCATTCATGTAGCGTATCGCCCCGTAATAAAGGGCGCCTTCGTCCCAAAGGTTAAGTCCGTACCTGCAAAAGGAGATGAAATAAATGGATGAAAAAAGAAAAACCAAAAGTCCGACAGCGCCCGGCCCAGATTTCAGCATCCGGCCCACCTCACTTTCAGTTGATAACGAGTTTCCCAGCCTCTTTGGCGGAATCTGAAGCCGGCGCAAGAGTTAATGCGGACTTGAACTCAGCGTTGGCCCCTTTTTTGTCACCCTTGCCGAGCAGAACCTTCCCTTTTAAAAGATGGAGGTCGGCAAGACCTTCTTTCTCGGTTTTCTGGATGATCGCGAATGCTTTTTCAATATGACCTAGCGAGGCTTCGAAATCTTTTTTCGCGTAGGCAAGTTTCCCAAGATAGTAGTAAAATCCCTTTTGATCCTTAGGTGAAATCACAAGGCCGTCCAGCAGTGTTGAAATTGCATAGTCCAGCTCCTTGTTCGCTTCCAGGCAGAGCTCGGCAATATCGACGCGTGCCACGGAAAATTCCGGATTCAATTCAATCGCCCTTCTAAAGGAGTGAATGGAATTCGGAAAATCCTTCTTCTTCTGGTAGAACTTTCCTATCCAGTAGTGAGTGAATGAGATTCCCGGATCGAGAGCGAGAGCATTATCGAGGTGTTTCTTCGCTTCGTCTATTTTCCCCGTCAACATGTACATCTGCCCGAGGCTCAGATGCACATAGGCGTATTTGTCATTCAGTTCCAGCGACTTCAAATAATATTTTTCTGCCTCTTCCCACCTGTTCTGTTCATCGGCCCATCTTCCGAGGTAGTTATAGGCGATGGCGGATTTTGGATTAATCGAAAGAGCCTTATCAAGAGCCTGCTTGGCCCGGGCGTATGCGCGGACATTGACATTGTTAATGCCAAGATTTTCCCACGCCCGTTCGGAACCGGATTCCAGTTCGACCCATTTCTCGGAATATCTTATGACGTCATCGCTCCTGTTCATCTCCGTACAGACCTGGATCAAGATTATTACGCTATCAACATAATCCGGTTTCAATTCGAGAGATTTTTCAAAATGCGACGAAGCTTCAGGAAGATTTCCCTGGTGGAAATTGACTACCCCCCTCCAATGTTCCCTTACATGCTCCAGCTCTTTTGGAAATTCAGATCCGGTCGCTTCGATAGCGGCAAAGGCCTCGGGATATCTCCCCGCAGTCCCTAGAATTTCCGCCTTCAGGAAATAGGCGCCCCAGTTTTGCGGGTATGCCTTAATGGCGTTATCAGTTTCATTTACCGCCTTATCGTAGCTCCCGGCAGTGAGGTATTCGTTGGCTATCTGCAAATAGATCTCTGAATCCGATTTTCTCTGTTCCTCGGAAGCCGTACATGAAGCAAGAAAAAGAATGAAAAAAAGGAATGCGGTTTTTGAAATATTCATATTAGGGTATGAATATACAAAAAACCCCCGGCTTTCACAAGCCGGGGGTTTTTATCTGTGATTTTCTATCAGCTAAACTTTAGGTCTTACCACCTGAAGTTAAAACCTGAATTGTTCGTCATGTTGAAAATTGATGTATAGCCAACGACCGAACCGGCGCCGGAAATCAATACAGAACCGCGCTCGGTACCGCCACTTGTTGTTGCGGCATCAAATACTGTACCTGCCAAGTTGCCGACAGTTGCTGTTGTGAAGTTCCACCCTTCATTGGACTGCAACACCCTTGTGGTTGAACCCATAGAAGTCTTATCCAGTTTGAAAAAGGTTACTGTTGCTGTTACAGCAGTTCCGCTTTGGTTAAGAGCGTTGATAACTGTGATCCAAGCTGTGGTGTTACCTGTACCACCACCATACCAGAAGCCTCTGTCAGCAGAAGCTGTTCCCGCAGTCATCATGACCGCAACAACGAGAGCAAAAAGTGTTTTTCTCATTTGAGAATCCTCCTCAAATCCTATTAAGTTAATAATTATCGAACTGTTTAAATTTCTTATCCCAGGGTAAAGGATACTATGGAACGTCGACCAGGTATTCACCAGTCTTCAAAAAGCACCTCCTTCCGCACAAATTTTATTATACTCAAAATATCCAACTTTTTTCATTTACCATCTTTTCGGTAGCTCTTTTCAAATACATGAGCGTTTTTATCGAAAAACGGTAATAACACCTCTTTTTTCGCTATTTTTTCACGTCCGGCCTGAAGGCCATCATGTCAAATAACAAATCGCAGTTTGAGATATCCATGGTTCTTTTATCGTCTAAAACAGCTGAAACTTTAGTTGACCTCGACAAATATTTCTTCACTCTTTTCACCTCAAATCTTTACTATTCATCCACAGTAGGTGCACATTTCGTTCCTAAATGTATGGAGCAGTAACGTATTTTGAGACACAAGGTGTATCTACTGAATAAACATATCGTTAGAGTTCAAGATCTATTTTGGGATGTAGTATCAGGAAAATGATTACCGCCCTTTCGCTGTATAATAAAGTATACACTAGGAATATTTTACCTACCAGTATAAACATGACTGGACACATGAACACCCGGCGAAATTATCCGTAAATCAGTACGCGCCAGTGTATACATTCGCCAAGTTGGCTTCATAATTACAACTTACTGGATAAGTGACGATTGGCTCTTGAAAAGAGCTATCGGCTGGTACATACTTACCGCTTGCAAAATGGTGGGCGTAGCTCAGTTGGTAGAGCTCTGGATTGTGGCTCCAGCGGTCGTGGGTTCAAGTCCCATCGCTCACCCCATAAAATGCACTTTCTTTCATGCGCCGGTAAAAGCGAGTTTGCATAAAAATAGCCGGTCGATTATACTTTCAAGGGATGATAACGTAATAAATAGTTTTTCAACGTAAAACAAATGAGGTAGTTAATGTCAGATCTTGATCCAAATTTAAGAGTTCTAATCGTTGACGATTTTGCTACTATGCGAAAAATTGAGCGGAACATACTTGGACAACTCGGAATAAAGAATGTCGATGAAGCCGATGATGGTTCGACTGCACTGCCAAAACTGCTGAACAATCCTTACGATGTAGTACTGCTTGACTGGAACATGCCCACCATGACCGGTCTTGAACTGCTACAGGCGATAAGGGCCGAGGACAACTTGAAAGATCTCCCTGTTTTGATGGTTACGGCTGAAGCGCTAAAAGATAATATTGTCGCCGCCGCTCAGGCAGGAGTAAATGACTACATCGTGAAGCCGTTCACTGCGGGAACCCTTGAAGAGAAACTGAAAAAGGTACTGAAGACATAACCGATTCTCAAGGTGAATTTTGATTCCTTCACCGGTTGAGGGAGAAATTTAGCCGCAGATATCAAGAAACCGTTACAGGGCAGAGAAATTCAGCTGTGCGGCTTACTCCATATCCTCAATCTCTTTTTTAAGAATTTTCGCCTCGACAAAATCATTTTTCAATTCCAGCGCCTTGTTAATATTGCCAAGCGCCTCATCTTTTCTACCCCATTCCTTGTAGGCACGGGACATATTGAAATAGAGCGCTTCGTCGGTAGAGTCTATCTCAAGTGCTTTTCGGTAGTTCCTGAGAGCCTCATCAAACATCTCGTTTTTCCTCAGCTCAATGCCGAGTTCGTTGAACAGGTCCAAGTTCTTTCTGTCAAAAAGATCGGTGCTCTCAGCCATTGCGTCGAAATGTTTTTTTGCTTCATCGGTCTCGCCCAACGCCATGTGCGCCTTGCCTTTACCCAGGTGAGCCTCAAGATTTTTATCGTCCTCCTTTAGAACTTTGCCGAACTCAAATGTTGCCGCATGGTATTCCTTCTTCTGGAGGTGTTCCTGAGCAACTTTTATCTGTTTGGAAACCTTTTCAGCCTTTTTCTGCTCTGCCGTTTTTTTCTTGAACTGACACTCATGCTTTGCGCAATCGCCGAATTTTTCCAGGAAATCGGCCTTATTTACTGTCAATGCCACAAACTTCGTATGCGTGCCGTCCGGCTTGAGGAAAAACAGCTCTACATCACCTTTGCTATTCTCCTTCGCGTAGTAATGCAATGCGTGAGATGAACTGGCGGCCGTGCCCGCTGAACCAAGCGTAAGCGGTTTTTGTTCGTAAAAGATCCCTTCGATCACCTTCGTCCCTCCAGTGATATAACTGGTAAATAAAGCCGTGCAAGATAACTGCTATGGCGCGAAACCACTTACAAAGTCTCTTCAGCACTTCCTGGCGCTGTCGGTTCTGCCGCCTCCGGCGCTACTCCAGTATTAGCAAGCGGTGTAGCGGCGGCCGGGCTGTTTTTTACCTTTGCTTCCCTGAACTTCTTAAGCTGTGACAGGAACCACGCATTACCAGGATTCAGTTTCATGGCGCGCAAAACATTTTCGATAGCCTTATCGTACTCCCCTTTTCGGAAATAGATTTCCGCAAGCGTGTCAATGTAGTCGGGAAGATTTGAATCATACTTCATAGAATCGATCGATCTTTTTTCAGCAATATCAAGATCCTTCATTTCCATCGCCAGCGCCCAGGCGAGGCGGTTGAGTGCCGGAGTAAAATCGGGATCCAATTCAAGGATCTTGTTGCAGTAATAAATGGACCTGCTCCATTCCCCCAGCTTGCTGTATGTCGTTGCAAGCCCGTGGTAGGCACGTATATTGTCAGGCTCCTGGGCAAGAGCAAGATTAAAGAACTCTATAGCTTTATCCGTTAAACCTTCGGTCAGGTGTTCATAGCCGGTATTGTTCATCTCTTCCACGTGTTTGCTGTCGAGCCTTCCAAGCCTTCTGAATTCTAGCGCCGCCTGCTTTTCATAGCCGAATTTGTAATAAAGATTTGCCAGGGCAAGACGGGCATCCTTGTTGTCTGAATCAATTCTCAGCAGATCCTTAAAAGTTTCAGAGGCCTCCCTGAGTTTTCCAACCTTTCTTTGCAACTGGCCGATTATCATCAAATCCTCGGATTTCGGTGGATCGGAAACGACCAATTCCTGATAGATCTCAAGAGCTTTTTCAAGCTGGTCATTTTCCTTATGCAGGGAAAAGAGTTTATGTGCCGCTTTCTTGTTATTGGGACTTGCGCTTACAATTATCTTCTGTATCTTTATCTGGCCTTTAATATTTCCGGAAGATTTATAGAAATCGGCTAGCTTCTCTGATATCTCCTTTTCATCAGGCTTTTTCTGCAGATATTCCTCATAGAACGGGACAGCCTCATTAAATCTCCCGGATCTGTCAAGGGAGATTGCGAGTTCCTTTTTGAGCTGAAAACCGCTTCCGATAAGGTCGTTTACACGCAAGAATAGCACTGCTGCCTTTTCATACTCTTCCGCTTCGTACCATGATTTGGCAAGAGATAGAAGCTTTTCTGAATCATCACCTACGCTGTACTGGTAGATCATCCTTGAAACAAAATTATCCCTGAATTCCTTCTTGGAATAATCCACGAACCAGAAACCTAATATGCCTAATGTAAAGATCAGGAACAGAACCGCGAGCGGGCCCTTGAAACTTTTTACAGAATACGCAACTCCGCTACTCTCCCATGGAGCGGTCTCTTCATATTCACCTTTTCTGTTGCCGTTCTCAATATAGAGCAGTGCGGGCTCTATCTCCTTTTTGCCGTTGCCTGAAACCTTTTTCATAGTTTTCGGGGGCTTGTCGGGCATCTGGCAATTACCTTTGAATACCGCGCCCTCTTCTGATTGGAAAACAGGCGTATCAATATTCCCGGTCAAATGGCTCTCGTTGAATATGGAGATCTTCTCCGCAGCCTTGACATCCCCTATCACCTCACCCATGTTGAAAAGAGTACCGGCAAAGACCTTCGCCTCAACCTTCCCTCTGTTCCCAACAATCAAGGTGTCATCGGTCCTTATCTCCCCCTGGAAGATTCCATCGAACCTGAGTGCGCCTTTGAATTTCAAGACGCCATTCATCTTTACTCCAGCGCCGAAATATGAATTCAGCTCTTCGTGCATAATCCCTCCACCTGTATACAGGCTATGAAAACAAGTATTTAGATAGAATATCCTTCAAAGTGGGTCAAGTCAAGCGTGACATATTCCGCAATGACATGGACTGAAACCTTCATTTACATTTTTCATTCGCGTGGTTCTATTCGTAACTCCAATATAAACGATATACCGCAGAATTAAAAAAATAGTTATCGCCTGACGTCCTTCAGAAAATATCCACCCAAGGGGAGTTTACCGCTTTTTTCCACTACGATTCTCTCGGAAGCGCTAAATAAGCCTATCAATGAAACGGCAAACAGAAGGATATAGGCGTATTTCCAGCTAAAAATTATCGTATCTCGAAACCTTGTCACCAACCCGGCAACACCGAGGGAAACCACCATAAAATAATAGGGGAGTATCGGATACGACATCCGGCAGAGAGCATAAAATGAGATCGCGACAAAAAATACAATACCGAATACGAAAATAGGCAACCACCTGAGAAATATGGTCTCACCCTCCCCCTTTTCCCTGAATATAAGCAAAAAGCCGTATAAAAATAACGGAAGGGTGACATACAGGGACCACTTTGCGTCCGGGATAAATGAATCAGCCATATTTGGAACGCGTCCGGTAACCCCGGCAGGGAAATTATTCAGAAAGAATCCATTGGAAAGTCCGTTCAGAAAAACACCTGCCTTGAACGGTATCAGTTTCAGCTCTTTGGCAGGATTTTCCATTATATATTTGAACCCGAGACGATACCCGTCCCTAATCATTGCGAGATGCCTTTCGTCCGTCGGGTCAAGACTGGCTACATAGCCGTCTTTCAGTTCGAGACTGTAACCCTCATATTCAACAACCGGCGAGTATGTCCCGTTGGCGTTTACATGGTGCCCCTCCAGGAAATTGAACGGGCCGTTTAGCGCCGTTGGAACAAAAACCGGCAGGGAGGCATTTTTATATGAGGCGTTCAATTCAGTCATAAAGGAATAATTCCTTGCCACCCAAGGGGCGACTATGAGCAAAAATCCTGCGATGGCCGTCAGCGCAACAACCCCCTTTTTCGCGGGACTCCACCCCCTGCGCAATAGACCGAAAAGAAAAAAGATGAATAGTACCAGTATATATTCAGAACGTGTGAGGCACGCAGAAGCGGACGCAATCCCGAATAAAAATGATATCGCCAGTTGATTTATCCTGACGAAGGTGGGCTCTTTCATTAATATCACGTACAGGGCCACTGCAATGCTTAAAGTAAAAAAGTACACATTCTCAATGTTCAGACCGCCGGAGATAAAGATCAGCGCGAATGATGCTGAGCATAGAATCGATGTGATAACGGCTACACCCCTGCCATAGAGTATCCGCGCGGTCAAGTATACGGCAGGAACAGACAACGCCCCCAGCATCGCGTACATTATTTTGATGCTGAAGTAGTCAAAACCGAAAATACGGATAAAAAATACCAGTGTCCATGCGGTGAACGGCGGGACAAAAGGTATGTTAGTCCCCTTACCTTCAAGGAAATTCCTAGCAAGGAACACGAAAAAATCGGCGTCCGAAAAGTGAAAGACCGATCCCGCCTCCTGCCTCATCCCAAGGTGCCTCGTCACGTCGTCAATAATCCACCCCGTCGACGATATGTGCATATACCTCATCACAAAGGAAAATATGGCAATGAGAATTATGAAGAGGGTTTCACTTCTTTCCCAAACGGTCCCGCTATTGTCTTCCGGCAAAGCGCCTCCGTATCCCGATAATGCCGTCTTTTGCATTCCACCCGCTGTGAAATATGGGTGCCAATGATCTATTCTTTCCGCCGGTTCTCAATACGTCGCCGCCTGCAATCTCTGCTTGAAAAGTTCGAGCGCTTCCTCGCCGTAAAGGCAGAAAACAACTTCCTTTATTCCGCTCCCCTGCTCAAGATAGGCAACGGTCGTCTTTATCATTATCTCCGCGCACCTGTTCAGCGGAAATCCGAATATCCCTGTGCTGATGGCGGGAAAGGCGATCGACCTTAGGCCGTTCTCGTCAGCGGCCTTCAGCGAATTGATCGTCGCGTTTCG
>Ga0224496_10000192_pt1 | contig 44767 bp, 55 predicted proteins | sample SF_Jul11_sed_USG_2_FD_168127 | JGI IMG/M metagenome (GOLD analysis project Ga0224496, IMG submission 168127) | Sediment microbial communities from San Francisco Bay, California, United States - SF_Jul11_sed_USGS_8_1 | ecosystem: Environmental > Aquatic > Marine > Sediment | place: USA...
ATGTTACCAGATATTGTAAACTTTAAGGACAAACTAAAACAGATTTAGTTAACCTGATTTGGAAATAGGATGAAAGTTAGAATCAAATAACATTTGTTCAAGCTTTCCTATCCTGTCTTCTTGAGAGTTTAGTTTCTGTTTAAGATTAGAGTTTTCTTTTGTGGTCGCTTCCAGTTGATCAATTCTCTTTTGTTTTTCTTCTAGTTCTGCCTTTTGTCGTTCAGTAGGATTTACAATTAGTTGAGGAATTGCCTTTACAAATTCTCTGTAACATTCCTCTCTGGTTGGTTGCAGATACACTCCATCAAGACCTCGCTTGTGGGCCATCAGTTTTTCTGCAATGTTAGAGTTGACAGAGTTTTCCATTTTCAATATGCCATTGAATCTCTTTCTAAAACCATATGTTATTGCCAAATCAAATCGATTGCCATTCTTCTCCCTGATTATTCCGGCTTTTTTGTAAAGTTTATTGAGGGTTTTGTAGACGGATTGCTGTCCAAGAAAACCGTTCTTTCGAGTTCTTGCATTTTGTTTTGTCGCAAAAAGATAGCTTTCCTCATCAATGTGTTCACCGTTTAGTTTTCTTGTTCGGATGTATGCATCAAGTGCCTTGCTTGCCTCAGGTGTCAAAAAGGCCCAATAACCTTCTGCTGACTCGTCATAGATTTTGATTGCATACGCATCATCAGACATCTTGTGAAGATGTTTGAATTTCAATGGAGGATCAGTCAGTACTGCCGGCCTCCCACCAGTACTTGCAAGAAAATGGATAATTGCGATCATTCTAAAGTCATTTGTTGCCTTTAGAAGCATCTGTATCTCATCAGTGGTAATCGGGCGTCTTCCTCCCTTTTCATGGTTAGATCGTGGAACCATCTTTCTGATCTTCTTTCTTGCCCACACAATCTCATTCATGTCAAGCAAAAGCTCAACTGCACTAAGTTTGACGTTTATCGTATTACCCTTTAGTCCTGCGTCCTTGTGGGATTTTATCCATTTTTTGAGCATTTCCTGGATGTCTTTTACAGGTGTCTTGACTAGCTCATCATACGAATGCAGGTCAAAAAACCTCATGAATTCATTGAGATTCCGGGTATAGACAGTCTTTGACTTTTCATTGTTCAGGCCACTCTCAAAGTTACTCCATGCCTCGTCTTCTATTAGTGGTTCCCGGAACATAGATCATAAAGCTCACACGAAAATAAAAAAGGTATACATCCTATACTAAAAATCAATGTTTTTTAAACCCTTAAGGTGTGAGTAGACATTGTCAGAAATAGAAGCTCAGGTTGAAGAAGTTTCAGTTGAAGAAGCAAAAGAATCTGTTGAAGAGATAGAAACTGAGGCTGAAGTAGAAATCAAGGCTCAACCAGAGGTTAAGAAGGAAGCACCTGACAAATGGGGCATTGCTCATATTTACAGTAGTTACAACAACACAATTATTCATATGACTGATCTAACTGGCGCAGAGACCGTGGCCATCAGTTCAGGAGGAATTCATGTTAATGCTGATAGATATGAATCATCACCATTTGCTGCGATGAAGGCTGCAAATGCTGTTGTTGAATCTGCAAGAACGAAAGGATTTACAGGATTTCACATAAGAGTTCGTGCAGTAGGCGGAGTAGGTTCCAGAGTACCAGGCCCCGGAGCACAAGCTGCAATCAGAGCTTTGGCAAGAGGAGGATTTAAGATTGGAAGAATTGATGATGTAACACCTATTCCTCACGATACCACTAGAAAGAAAGGTGGAAAAAGAGGAAGAAGAGTTTAGTCAGTTAATTTTATTTTAACATTACAACCTCTAGAAAGAAAATAATCGGTCATAAATTTAACAAATTTTTGTGGTTGATCAGTCCATTGATATTTTCCTATCATGTCAGAAAATTTTTCTTCAATACCAGTTTGTAATTCAGGTTTAAAAGCCAATTTAAAAAATGTCCATCCAAATTTTGTTGATGGTTCGCCAAGGACATATCCATTATAGCATCCTAGAAGACTTTCTATGTGTGAAAGAGATTTTTTTATAGATAGGAGATCATCAATGTAATTTTTTGTTCCAATTTCTAAAACAATATTCATAATTCATCACTATTTGCAGATGAGTTTTTACTAAGTTTATCACTTAATGACACAAATTTTCCGTCTTGCTCAACATTGATTTTAGTTTCCATTCTTACGTTGAGACCAACTGATCTAAACAACATCAATAACTTTCCACCATCAATAGTTTCATTTATTTCACCAGTCTTGATTAACTCAAATAATTTTTCTACAACAATTTTTGTTTCGTTTGGAAACTGGGATTCAGCATTTTCTAAAACTTCTAATCCTCTAAATCCAAGAATATTTACAAGTGAAGTACGAGGATTAACAGAGATTTTCTCCTTTGGTGATTCAGTAGATTCTTTTTTCTCTCTTGAAGAAATATTTTTTTGCATTTCAGCTAATCGTTTTGCCTTTAATCTTTCCAGTTCAGAATCTTCTTCGCTCAACCTTTAATCACACCGATAGGCACTAACCTTGCTACTTTTGTGGCTATTCCCAGATTATGAGATACATTAACTACAGCATCAACGTCTTTGTATGCTTGAGGAGTTTCTTCAACAACTCCATCCCTTGTCAATGCTTTGATAAAGATCCCCTGATCATTAAGAGATTTTTTTACATCATTTTCAGTGTAATTTCTTCTAGCTTTGGATCTAGACATGGTCCTTCCAGCACCATGAGCAGTAGAACCAAAACTCAAATTCATTGAATTGGGCTTACCCAATAAAATCCAGCTTGAAGTTCCCATTGAGCCAGGAACCAAAACAGGTTGACCCAGATTACGATAAGTGGAAGGAATTTCATCGCGGTTTGCAGGAAATGCTCTAGTCGCACCTTTTCTATGCACGACAAGTTTTCTTTCTGCTCCATCAACTTTGTGCTTTTCTACTTTGGCAATATTATGAGCAACATCATAAACTAATTTCATATCAAGATCAGATTCTGATTGATTAAATACACGTTCAAAAGAATTTCTAGTCCAGTGAGTGAGCATCTGTCTATTACTCCATGCAAAATTTAATGCTGCAAACATTGCTTTTCTATAGGATTCACCTTCTTCAGAACTGTTTGGCACACACGCAAGTTCTCTATCAGGTAAATCTATACCATATTTTTCCATTGCTTGTTCCGAAACTCTGAGATAATCACTACACACTTGATGCCCAAAACCTCTAGAGCCACAATGAATCAAAACAGTAATGGTCCCTTCTTTAATTCCCATTCTGTTTGCAGCTTCTTCATCATGAATTTCTGCAACCTTTTGTACTTCTAGAAAATGATTTCCAGAACCTAAGCTACCAAGTTGAGGTGCACCTCTTTTTCTTGCTTTATCAGAAACTTTGTTGGGATCAGCATTTTGAATTTGGCCATTTTCTTCACAAACATCTGAGTCATTTGATGAACCATAACCATGATCAATTGCCCAGTTTACGCCTTTTACCAAAACCTCATCAAGTTCTGAATGACTGAGTTTCACTGCACCCTTAGAGCCAACACCGGAAGGAATTGAGCTGAACAGATCATTTACAAGATCTTTTAGTTTAGAACGAACTGTTTGTTCATTTAAATTTGAACGGAGTAGTCTCACACCACAGTTGATGTCATATCCGACGCCTCCAGGACTAATCATTCCTTCTTCTGCATCCATTGCAGCTACACCGCCAACTGGAAAACCATAACCTTCATGCCCATCAGGCAAAACGACACTATGACCAACTATTCCAGGAATTGATGCGACATTTCTTGCTTGCATGATTGTCCTATCAGACAGCATTTTTTGTAATAATGGTTCATCAGCGTAAATTCTAACAGGCACTTTCATTCCAAGATTGGAGTCAGATTCAATTTCATATTGATTTTCTCCGATTTTTTTCGGGGCAGCAGAAGACATGAGTATGGGTAAAAATTCCTTCCAATCCAATTTAAATCATCAGAAGAATAGAAAAAGAAATCGAGTGATCTACCAAACATGAAATTTATGATCTAATTTATCTAGGATAAAATAGTTTGATTGTACGTGGTAAGAAAAAAGCTAACTGATAAAGAAATTGAAAAACAGAAAGAAGAGCAAAAAGTTAGAGTGGAAGCATCTCGTGCTGCCAGAAGAAGTGGAAAAAGTATCAAACCAGAAGGCAAGATAACAAAATCAAAGGCAAAGGCAAAAGAAGCCAGATCATCAAAAAAGATTGCTGCGGTGAAAAAGAGAACGAGAAGTTAGAAGTTATTTCAAAGTTTTTGAAACAAACATGTTTTGAATCTAAATATTAATGAATCCAATATTTTTGTAGTGATATACTCATGAAGTCTGTACAAGAAATTGAAGAATATCGGAAAGAAATCGAAAAAAGACTAGCAGAAACTGAATCAATGAATGCCATAAAGTATTATCAAGGAGTTCTAAAAGCACTCGATTGGGTAATTACTGGCATAGATGTTTAAAATCCAGGCTTTTTACTGTTTTTTCACTATTTTACAACTAGTATGGGTTTCTTTGATTTGTGAAGTACATAATTAGATGTACTACCAAGAAAGATCTCTTTTACGGCACCCATTCCTCTGGATCCAATTACAATAAGATCAAAGTCGTGTTTTTCTGCAACTTCAACAATTCTTTTTCCATCATCGCCATAGGATATCCTATCAAAGAATAAAATTCCTTTTTGTGCAGCCTTTAATTTTGCTTTTTTCATAATTTTTTGGGCGTGTTCCAATAGAATTTTCTCTAAAGGGGTTATTGGTTCATTAGTTCTAGGTTTAACAATTCCTATCACATACAAACCAGTAACTGTTGCATGAGATTCTCTAGCCATATGAATAGCAACATCAAGACCTCGAAATGAATTAGCTGAACCATCTAATGGAACAAGAATTTTCTTAATTTTAATTGCCATAAGTAAAATTAGGTAATTTTCAATTTAAAAAGTCGATTGAGATTATCTGGTATGATTTTCAAGTTTGATATTCTAAAAGAGTATAAAATATCCGATAACAGCTATACTAAATTAGCAAATGGAAAATGCTAAAACTATCACGGTCGCAGATGTAATGACAAAATCGGTAATTTCGGTAGATGCGTCAATGACAATTAATGAAACTGCAAAAATGATGGAGGATGCAAAAGTAGGTGCAGTCATCGTCATGGAAAATAATACACCCGTAGGAATAGTAACAGACAGAGATTTTGCCGTAAAGGTTGCAGCTCACGCATATGAAATTTCTACCCCCATAAAACAAATTATGTCATCTCCATTATTATCAATTAATTCAGACGAATCAGTGAGGAATGCTGCAGACTTGATGCATGAAAGGGAAGTAAGAAAATTGCCAGTGATTAGTGATGATAAAGTAGTTGGAATTATAACTGCAACAGATATTGTTAATTTGTTGGCAGTTTGCGTTGAAGAAGATATGAGAGACATGTATTTTCATTCTGTAGCAAAAATTTTCACAAATTATAGTCCATATAATTGAGAGATCATGGTAATACATATTATTGTATTAGTAGGGATTCCAATTTTACTAGGAATTGCATATGTAACTCCATTTGATCAGTCTGAAGTAGAAAAAGAGATCATTCCAGAAGAGCCAGATGTTAGCATTCTGTATTTTATTTTAGTGGGAATATGGACACTTTATTTGTTCAAAATTTTATTTCAAATAAAAAAAGGTACTTTTAAGACTACTCAGAGATACTAATATGAATACAGCCCCTTATTGGAACAAAAAAGTGTGTACTGACTGTAAGAGAATGAAATGTCAAAAGGGATGCCTTTGTGATTGTCATGAGTTACGAGATAGAATGAATTAAAATTTTACAAGTAGATTTATTTTCCTTGTAAAAAGAGGAAGAAATGTTGGGAATTTTACCTATTGACAGTGGTCGTTATGGCACCAAAGAGATGATGGATATTTTTAGTGAACAGAGAAAAGTGAATTATCAGTTAGAGATAGAAGGTGCTGCTGCAATTTCCCAAAGCGAGATAGGAATGATCTCAAAGAGTGCAGGTAAAGAAATCTTCAAAGCTGCAAATTCTGGAAAGATTACTGCAAAGAGAATCAAGCAGTTAGAAGCAAAAAGTGATCATGACACTGCAGCTTTAGTAGAATCATTAAGTGAGAAATGCAGTAAAAATGCTAGACCGTGGATACATTATGGATTAACAAGCAATGATTTAGTAGATACTAGTAATTCAATGCAAATGCGAGATGCATTGAAAATCATCGAACCAAAAGTTGCAAAGATGGCATCAATTCTTGCAAAAAAAGCAGTAAAACATGAAAAGATTCCAGCTGTGGGACGAACTCATGGTCAACATGCAAGCATCATATCGTTTGGGTTAAAATTCGCAAATTGGGCTGCAGAAATGGCAAAACATGTAGAAAGAATAGAAGAGATAAAGAAGAGAATTTTGATTTGTAAAACACTAGGTGTTGTGGGTACAGGTTCCTTAATGGGCGCAAAATCACTTGATGTACAAAAGAAAGTATCAAAAAGATTGAGATTATTCCCAGCAGAAGTAACAACACAAGTTGTTCCAAGAGAAAGATATGCTGAATACGTATTTGAATTGGCATTAATCGGTTCCACTTTGGAAAAAATTGCAATAGAGATTAGAAATTTACAAAGAACAGAGATAGGAGAAGTTGCAGAACAGTTTAAAAAAGGACAAATGGGAAGCAGTGCAGTTCCGGTAAAAAGAAATCCAATTAAAAGTGAGCGAGTGTCATCATTATCTAAACTAGTAAGAAGCCAAGTTGCAGTTTCATTTGAAAACATTCCATTGTGGCATGAACGAGATCTTTCAAATTCTGCCAATGAGAGATTTGTAATCCCAACAGTATCGATTTTGGTTGACGAGATGCTTGAGACTATGATTAGAATCGTTTCAAATTTGATGGTTAACGAGAAGAGAATTGTTGAGAACCTATACATCACAAAGGGCCAAATATTTGCAGAATTTGTCTTAGAAGCACTGATCAAGAAAGGCATACCAAGATTTGTGGCATACAAGGATGTCCAAAGAGTTGCATTTGAGGCAAACGACAAAGGAATTCAGTACATTGACGCAATCAAAAATGACAAGGCATTTTCTTCAAATCTAACGGACAAAGAAATCGATTCCATATTTTCACCAGAAAAACACCTAGGTGCATCTTCGGCAATCATAAAGAACGTAGAAAAATCAGTTCAAAATATGGTAAAAAAATTCATCTAGTTTTTAGCAAAGCCTTGTGAATTTTTGAACCATACTGTAATGCTTTCTTTCGTTTTATACATGAAAGTTCTGGGACATTAATTTCACTAGCCAATTTTCTAATAATATGTTTGCGATACAAATCTTCAGAATCATGGATTTTTTCAGATATGGGAATGGTTTTTGCATACTCAATGAATTTTTGGGACAATAAGGGTTGAAGGATTTTTACTCCAAATTCAGATGCAATAAGATTTACTGCTTTCATCATTTTTAATTCATTGTCTAATTTTGATTCCATAACTTTGAGAATTTGAGATTCTCCTCCAGAGAATGCTTCACGATATGCATTGTAACCGCAAAATAATTCATCTATTCCATTGGCTGTAATCACGGTATCAAGTCCCAAGGAGTTTGCAAGTTCAGAAACATAATGAAAAGCAATACAATTTTCATTCCAAGACAGATTCTTGGTTTGGATTTTTTGGTTTATTTTCGAAGATATCCTAGGAAAAGTCCCTGAATCAATTTCCAGAACATGGTGAGGGTACTGTAGAAATTCATTTACCTGTCTTGCAAATAAGATATCATGGGATTCAGGAAATCCAATAGTCAATAAGGTAACATCAAATTCCATATCTGAGCAGATTTTTGAAATCAATGTGCTATCAACCCCACCAGAAAAAGCAATTCCAATTTTCTTTTCTTTGACATTCTCTGAAATGGAATTTTTGATATTTTCAAGCAATTCTTTATTTGATTCCTCCATAACTTTTCACATCAGAAATCCCATAGAAATGTAATGAATCAATCTTTTAATTTAACATTATATCTTAAACAACATGATGCGATTATCCAAAGACGATATTGATGAAGAACTAAAGGGTCTGCCAGGATGGATGGTTGTGAATGAAAAACTTCACAAAGAATTTCAATTTGAAAATTTCAACCAGGCTTTTGGTTTTATGACCAGAGCAGCTATGGAGATTGAAAAAATGAATCATCATCCAGAGTGGTTTAACGTATACAACAGAATCACCATAGAACTAACAACTCATGACGCTGGAGGCATCACAAAAAATGATGTCAGTCTCGCCAGAATTCTAAATTCTTTGACGTAGTTGTAAATGAAGAATTTTAGGTGCACTATTACAGAATTTATATTATATCCAAAATCAGTTGACTTCACATGGCTACAAGCCCCATAATTCTAGATTCAGATTTTCGATATATCGATAAAAAAGGGAATTTACTTAAAACCAGAACAGAATTGGCAGTAGCACAAATGCTAACATTTCTTGAACAAGAATATCAATACAATCACAAGATCACATTGAAGAGTGGAAACGAAGTCTTTGTTGATTTTAAAACTGAAAAAGGATTAATCGAAATAATTGACAATGATGAAGATATTGAAAAATACAAACTAATCAAAGAAGACTTTCCTCAGGACAAGGTAATGGCAATAGGACATGCAAAATACGTTGCGCAAATAAAGGAATTACAAGATATTGTGTTTTATGATAAAACACCTCAAACAGGTTCAATATTTTTAGAAGATGCATCATTCTCATTTGATTATGCACATATCCTTCCTTTAGTTGAAAAATGCTCCATTTTACATGGACACACCTCTTCTGTAATGGTAGAACTTGTAGGACAGATGAAAGATAATTTACTTTTAGACTTTGGAGAAGCAAAAAAAATTATCAAAGAAGTTGTAAATGTATTTGATCACAAGTTTTTCATAAACAGGAGATATCTCAGAAAAGAAGATGGTTCACATTACTACATTCAGTTTGAAGGTCCCAAAGGGATGTTTGATTTACAGGTTCCAAAAAACACCACATACCTTTTAGAGGGAGAGGCAACAGTAGAGAATCTTTCAAGTGAGATTATTAAATTACTGGCTCCGAAAATGCCATCTAATGTAGAAGCTGTTGGCGTTTACATCTATGAAGGATACAACAAAGGATCCCATATCATTTCAAATATCTCAAGATAATTAGAAAATGGAACCCAAAATATCAGAAAAAACATGGAATCCAGAATTAGAAAAGGAGATTCTAAAGCAATGGGAAGATGAAAAAATTTATGATTTTACCCCACAAGAGGATAATTATACAATAGACACTCCACCACCATATCCTTCGGGCAGGCCATGGCATATTGGGGCAGCTGCTCACTATTCACAAATCGACATGATTGCACGTACGGCAAGAATGGCTGGAAAAAATGTCTATTTTCCCATAGGAATTGACAGGAATGGATTACCAGTTGAATTGTATACTGAGAAAAAACACAATATCAGAATGAGGGAAACAGAGAGGGGTGAATTTCTGAATCTCTGTAGAGAGGCACTGGATGATTTGGAAGATGAAATGATCCTCATCATGAAAAGTTTGGGAATCAGTGGCGATTTTGCAAATTATTATAGAACAGATTCAGAAGAATACAGAAGCCTCACACAGTCAACATTCATCGAATTATGGAAAAAAGGACAAGTGTATCTGGCCAACAGGCCCAACAATTACGATTGGGTTTCAGGTACAACCATTGCGGATGCAGAAATCACATACGAGGATTTGTCGACTAAACTCGTATACATGAAATTCAAAATAAAAGATACTGACAAAGAGATAATCATTGCAAGTACAAGACCAGAATTGCTTTGTGCATGTAGAACAATCATTGTCAATCCCGAAGACCAAAGATACACACAGTATATTGGACAAAAGGTAATTATTCCAATAACAAATGTCGAAGTTGAATTAAGAACACATCATTCTGCAAAGCAAGAATTCGGTTCGGGGGCAGTTATGGTATGTAGTTATGGGGATCAAAATGATGTGGTGTTATTTAGAGAATTAGAATTGGGCGAAATCGTCGCAGTTGGATTGGACGGAAAAATGACAGAAGCTGCAGGAGAATATGCGGGACTAAAACCAAAACAAGCAAGAGCAAAAATCATAGAAGACTTGGAAACTGGAGGGTTTTTAGAAAAAGTTGAAGATATCATTCACAGAACACCGATTTCGGAGAGAAGTAAGATTCCAATTGAAATTATTCCAATGGAAGAATACTACCTAAAGCAAAAAGAAGATGTTGAAAGAATCAAAAAACTAGGACAGGAAATCATATTTCATCCACCAATGCATAAGCAGATTCTAATGAATTGGCTAGAATCCATTAGCATTGACTGGCCGATTTCTAGAAGAAGATACTATGGCACTGAAATCCCAATCTGGTACTGTAAAAACTGCTCGGAGCCCCATGTGCCTGAGCCCGGAAAATACTATAGGCCCTGGAATGAAAAGTGTCCAATTAACAACTGTACAAAATGTGATTCTGCGGAATTTGTTGGTGAGGAGCGAACATTTGACACGTGGATGGATTCAAGCGTGTCTCCACTTTTTATCAGCAAATTTGGCAGAGATGTGGAATTTTTCAATAAAGTATATCCGACCTCAATTAGACCCCAGGCAAAGGACATAGTCCGAACATGGTTATACTATACTATTCTAAGATGTGAGCAACTAACAGGGGAAAAACCATGGTCAGAGGCGTGGATTATGGGATATGGTCTGGATGAAAAGGGGATGAAGATGAGCAAAAGCAAAGGGAATGCAATAGATCCGTTGCCCGTAATTGAAAAACTAGGTGCGGACACCTTTAGGTTTTGGAGTGCAAGTGAGATTAATCACGGTTATGACTTTAGATGCAACGAGCAGAAAATAGAGTCAACCAAAAAATTTCTCAGCAAGCTATGGAACATTTCAAGATTTCTGTCTAGTTTTCCCATAATTGAATCTGGAAAACCTAATGCATCAGACAAATGGATCTTATCAGAACTGGACAACCTGGTAAAGGAATGCAAACGTGGATATGACGAATACAACTTTTTTGTTCCAGCAATTGCAATCAGAGAGTTTACGTGGAATTTGTTTGCAGCTCACTATATTGAAATGGTAAAAGCAAGAGCATATGGGATTGGTTTCTCTGATGAGGAAAGAGATGGTGCAATATTTACACTGCACAAGGCACTCTCAACTATTCTAAAACTGCTGGCACCGATTACGCCATTTATCACTGAACATCTTTGGAAGGTTTTGTATTCAGAGAAAAGCATTCACAAAGAAAGACAAGTTTTGTCAGAATCCCCTGAAGACTTTACGCACCTTACAAAAGATATTACAGAGTTCAACTCTAATGTCTGGAATGAAAAGAAGAGCAAAGAGCTGTCACTGAAGGATTCTATTGCGGTGTCCGTACCGGAAAGATTATCTGAGTTTGCAAAAGACTTTGCAGCAATGCACAACCTGGAATAAACCACAACTATGCAGAACTATGCAAATATTGATTTTTAATTATTAATAATATTATAAGTAAAATGCGATTAAACCGTAATTTTATGCCATGGTAGTTGTGCGGAGAATATAGTCAGGAAGTTAGAAAACGTACCCACGTAGAACAGACGAAAAAATCTCTTTAAAAACAAATGGATGAAAAATACATAGTAAGATCAAACATTTCACACCTTAGTATTAGAAATAGAAATTATCCAAATTGTAATCATGTTAAGCCCAATCGGATTTGGAGTTACAGCCTTTGCGATAATCTTATCTATTCTTGCATATTATAAGTGACAGAAACTTGTTAATTGATGCTGATAAATCATTGGAACAATCAACATCGCCTTCAAAACCAGTAAACCAAAAAATTAAGGCCTCAGATCTGCTTGTAAAGTGTTTGGAAACAGAAGAGGTAGAATACATCTTTGGCATTCCTGGTGAGGAAAATGCAGATCTTATGATTTCTCTTATGGATTCTAAAATCAAATTTATTCTAACCCGTCATGAGCAAGGTGCTGCATTTATGGCAGACGTTTATGGCCGGTTAACAGGAAAAGTAGGGGTCTGTCTTGCTACATTAGGTCCTGGTGCCACAAATCTGGTTACAGGAGTTGCAAATGCAAATATGGATAGATCAAGATTGATTGCAATCACCGGTCAAAAGGATTCTCATCTGCTTCACAAGGAATCCCACCAGAACATGGATGCAATAACAATGTTCAAGCCAATAACAAAGTGGAACTGGTCAATCAGAAATGCAAAAAACATTCCTGAAATAGTCAGGAGAGCATTCAAGATTGCATTGTCCGAAAAACCCGGTGCAACCCACATAGAGCTTCCACAAGACATTGCAAAAAGAAAATCAAACATTCCACCAATAATTCCACAAAAGATTCGGAGGTCAAAGGCAAATGAAGATCTAATCAAGGAAGCAGCAGAAATAATATTGCAGGCAAAAAGACCGATGCTTTTCATTGGAAATGGATGTATCAGAGAGGATGCCAGTGAGGCGATTCGCAGATTTGCTGAAAGAACAGGAATCTGTTCAATGAATACGTTCATGGCAAAAGGGGTCATAAGAGATGATCAGGAAAGACACCTGAGAACAATTGGAATCAAGGATGCAGACCATGCATTGCTTGCCATGAAAGAAGCAGATGTGGTCATTGCAGTGGGACTAGACCTTGTGGAATATAGTCCTATTAGCTGGAACTCTGAATTGAATAAGACAATAATACACATTGATTTTACCCCTTCTGAGGTTTACACGTTTTATAGACCAGAAGTCGAGATTGTCTCAGACATAGAGTATGCCATAAACGCCATCCTGGAGGAAATGGAAAAACAGCAAAAGCAACATCCAGAATCAATTGATCTTCCTAGAAAGGACATTCCTGAAACGTTTGAAAGAATAAGGCAAGAAGTAGACACCAGAACAGAGTCATTCAAGAATGACAATTCATATCCAATACAACCTGAAAAGCTAGTGTCTGATGTAAGAGATGCACTGGATGAGAAAGATATCGTACTTTCTGATGTAGGAGCGCATAAGCTATGGATATCAAAGATATACAAGACATACGAGCCAAACACATGCATAATTCCAAACGGATTTTGCTCCATGGGATTTGCAGTGCCTGGAGCAATAGCAGCCAAGATAGTCTATCCAGAGCGTAATGTTGTTGCAATGTGTGGTGATGCAGGGTTTTTGATGAACGTACAGGAACTAGAAACTGCAACAAGGTTAAAGATTCCAATAATTATTGTCATATGGTGTGACAGGGATTTAGGACTGATATCGCTAAAGCAGTTAGATGAATTTGGTAAGACAAGTCACACAAAATTTGACAATCCTGATTTTGTGTATCTGGCAAAGAGTTTTGGAGCCGTTGGACACCATGTAAAGTCCGTCAAGGAATTTGAGGAAAAATTACAAGAGGCCAAACTAGAAAAGGAAAAAGTCACAATCATTGCAGTTGACGTGAATTATTCAAGGAACCGTATCTTGCTTGATGATAACTTTGCATAGCATTTTTTGATATTGTATCTAATCTGTAAAACAGTTTATTTGATACAAGTAATCTTACCATGTATTATTTTTCAAAAAAATAGTTAATCTCAAATCTAAACAATCATTGACTCAGATTGAACAAAACTTTAATCAAATGATTCTAAGCTAATTTCAAAGAATGTAAAATTCCAGAATAGACTTGCACTCAAAATGTTATACGTCAAGCGTATTGCTTGTATTGCACAAAGAAATCTTTGAGGTTGTATGTGGCAATTACAGAAATTAAAACAATGTCCATGCCTAAACAAATGTATCAAGAAAACAGAGTTAAAATAGTCAAACATCCATTATGTTGTAGAAGATTAATCGATGTCCAAAGAAACAAAGAATACTGAAGAGTCTCTTAAAAAGACCATAGCAGAAAGTAAGGACAGAATTTTAGAAGATACAATAAAAAAATACGATCAAACAGTGACTCGTGGAAAAAAGATTGGCCAAGATACCATGGAAAAAATTGAGGAAACCGCAAAAACAGGTACTGAATTCATAAAATCACAACACTATTGGGAATCACTGAAAAAGAGTTCTCAGAAGATCAAAGAAAAAGGCATTGAGCAAGAAAAGAAACTAAAAAAACAAAGCCCAAAATTATATAGAAAAATCATTAATGGCTTCTTTTACTTTTTTGAAATCATTGTCGGAAGAATCAAGCTTGGCACACAGTATGGAAACTCTAGTTTGGAACTGTTGGAAAAACTAGCCAGACTCAAGGAACTTGGAATATTGACTGACGAAGAGTTTGCCAAGAAAAAGAAAAAGATACTGGACAGGATCTAATCTCAAAATGTCAAAGAATCTGATAATTGTTGTATTGGTAATTGTAATTGCAATTTTAATTGGAGCTATATTTCTTACTAATTATGAATGGTTTTCACAGGAATGGCTGATAGGATTGGCAGTAGTTTTAGGAAGTATTACAGGTGCTGGAATATTGGCATATATCAAGATACGAAAAATAATTTAATCAAAATTAATCTCGAGACAACATGTTTTGCATTATCTGCAAATAGAAATTTAAATTTTTTTAATAGATAACTAAAATAATTTGCCTTTTTCTTTTCAACAAATTCATTGATTTTACTATCTGTCATTTGTGGTCTTGTGACAATTACTTTTGTTTTACAATTTTGATGTTTTTTTGTTTCAATTTAATTTATTTTGTATCTTTCTTTTTTTTTGAAAAATTAATTCTGTCTTCTTTTCGGAATGATTTGTTACAAAATTTGATCAATATCTCTTCAAACCCTTCTTTATGCAAATACAAATCTTGGGTAATCTCAACTTGTATCTATGAGGTTAGATTGTTCCCATAAGTTTTAGGGATATATCCCCATGAAATAGTTCATTTAACTAAATGGCTTTTCGTTTAATTAAAAATGATTCTGATAAACATGATACCACCATTCCCTTTTCTGTAAGAGTATTTCTTATCTGAAGTTGGTCTAAACAAATTTTCTATTTTTTCAATATTCAACAATTTTCATCTCTAAATCTCCTCTCCGCAGTGTGGACAATGTTTATCTTTTTGTCTTTTTTTATGCAATTCCTCTGTAAAAGCAGATGCCATAATACCAGTCGGAATTGCATATACAGCTATACCTAAAATGGCTACCCCTGATCCGATTATTTTACCAGCTGTCGTTATAGGATAAGTGTCTCCATACCCTATAGTAGTAAGCGTAATTACGCCCCACCACATTGATGCAGGAATACTAGAGAACACATCAGGTTGTGCTTCATGTTCTGCATAATACATTAGACTAGATGCAAAAATTAACACTATGAAGAGAATAAAAAATGCAACTGCTAAATCTCCTGCTTTTGATTTGAATACATCACCTAGTGTCTGCATAGGATCGGAGTATCTTGCAAGTTTGAACAATCTAAACAACCTCAAGAGTCGGATTATTCTGATGAATCTGACATCCGTCACCACAAATGGCAAGAAGAATGGTAATATTGCAGCCAAATCAACTAGCATCATTGGTGTAAACAGAATTCTGATTCTGGCGTATTTTGAATTCTGGTATTTTGGATTTAGTTTACAGACTATGATTCTTCCTGCATACTCTGCAGTAAAAACAATAATTGAAAAAACTTCAAACGGTGTAAACAAATAACCATATTCATCTAGAACAGATTCTTCTGTTTCAATTATCACAACAAGGACATTTACTGCAATTAAAGTAATGATGAAAACCTGAAAGCTTTTTGTAAATTTATCATCTGTGGTACCTTCAAGGATTTCGTATGCTCTTTGTAAAACTCGATTGGTCACTCTATAACCACTTTTTGTTTCTGAACCACAACATCATAGTAAATACAATTATCCCCATAATTCCAAGCATAACAAAGTAGCTACCTTCCCATTCCAGTTCTGGAACATATGAAAAGTTCGTCCCGTAAATTCCAGCAATGAATGTAATTGGAATAAATATGCTGGCAATGATGGTAAGTGTTTTCATTACCTCATTCATTTTATTGCCAATGCTTGAAAGATATGTGTCAAGCATTCCCCCCACCATTTCTCTTAATCCTTCAATGTTATCCATCACTTGAACGGTATGGTTGTATACGTCGTGAAGATATGTCCTGGTAGATTCCTGTATAATCTCAGAATCCATTCTGTCAAATCTGTCAATTACTTCCCTCATAGGCCAGATGGATTTTCTCAACATCACCATTTCACGTTTTAAGGTGTGAATGGTTTGTAATGTCTTGGGGGTAGGATTGTCCATTAATTCTTCCTCAAGTATTTCTGATTGGATTCCTATTTTCTCCATTACTACATAATAATAATCAATTATTGCATCAACTAGTGCATAAGCCAAATAATCACTCTTTTTCTCCCTTATTTTTCCAACGGAATTTTTCAGTCTTTCTCTAACAGGATCAAAAATATCGTCAGATGTTTCCTGAAATGACAAGACATAGTTTTTTCCAACTATCAGACTAATCTGCTCCATGAATAGTTGATTTTCAGAGAGTAGATGTGGAAGCTTTAGAATTATTTGCAAGTAATTCTCATGATTTTCTATTTTTGGTCGCAGTTCAGTATTCATTATATCTGATTGCACAAGATTGTGTATCGAATAATGTTGACCAATTTTATGAATTACGTCTGCATCATGTAATCCAACTATATTAGTCCACAGTACTGTGGGTTCTTCATTGATGATTAAACACTCCTCTATCGTATCTTTTGTGTTATGCATGAATGCTGTTTTGTCAAATTTAATCTGATCAAACGTGACTTTTTCTACTAGTTTTTCCCCCACATGTATTAGGGCTCCAGGATGCAGTCCTACAGTATCCGATGATGTTGTTGCATCATTTGATTTTTTGTTTAAGAGTTTAGTAATATTGGAAATATGAGTAAAGTCAACATCACGTGTAATTTCTGTTACTCTGGATGTCTTACTAACCACTCCAATAATGACAAATCCTGCTATTATTGAAAAAACAATGCTTATGGCAAACGGACCAAGATCTCCATTTGCGGCAGCTTCGTATATTGCTTGGACATCTGTTGATGTGTTGATTTTAACAATTGAGCCAATCATCAGATCAATTAAAAAGAACATAAATGAAATGACTGCTCCAACTATTATTGCAGTGACAGCAGTAATATTTGGCGGTATATTGATGTCCTTCTCCTGTTTGTAAGGATAGATGTATCTCTTGTTTTTTACAATTAAAATTGCAATTACAGTAATAATTATTGTGGATAATATCCACCAAGCAATAAACCATAATCCTTGTTCAGAATTTATCTGTTCTATTCCAGAAATAAGATCTTGAATGTTGCCAGTTAACGGCAAAGACAAAAGCGAGGTTGCAACACCGATGAAGATTTGATACACAAATGCAAACACAAATCCCAGAACCAATCTGTTTGCAATTATGCCTATTTGCTCTCTCAATTATCATCCTCTGATTTATTTTTTATTTTTTGTATACATATTTTTGTGGATCTATTTTTTTCTACTTGTTCAACGGTAAACTTTAATGATTTTGGAGTTATAGTATCAGATATTTTTGGAACGTTATGTAGTTTTTCATGCAAAAAGCCATTTAATATTAAATAGGCATTCCGTATGAAATATCTGTCTAAGTATTCAGTGATTACGTCTTCAGGATCAATCTTGTCTTCATGATAAATTAAAGCAACTTTCAATATCTTAACATGCATCTGGAGTTAGCTGCTCTTGTTCATATCACAATTATGGGAAATGATAATAATGATTGGATTGTGCAGCAAGTGTTTTACATTTGGAGTACTTTACTTATCTCACAAAATATGTCTGAAGCAGTATGCTACAAGTGCATAAACTCCTAAAGTAGGTGAAAAGATAACAATTAGACTCCTTGAACTTATGATATAAGATAAGATTGCTTTACATTCATTGTTTTTAGAAAGAGTATTCGTTAATATGTTATCTTCGCTTCAAATACTCTGACACTATTTTCTTTGCCATGCCAGTCACATCCAAATCATTTCTTGCAGCCAGACTTTGCAGTTTTCTTGCATTGCCTTTATTCAGCTCAAGTGTGACCTTGTGCTGTAGTAGTCCTACCTTTGCTTTTTTGAGTAATTTCATGTGAGACGATTTTGGGCTTTTTGCCAGCTGGTACAGATATTGTTTGCGAAGTCTTTGGTCAAGTGGGATTATTTTTTCTGCAATCTGTATTGCTTTTGATACATTTAGAACTGCATTATACAGTCTTGTGGCATCATCCCTTGAGAGTTGTTTTGGAACATATTCCTTTAATCTGTCAGGAACTCCCGCAAATCCCAGATATTTTTTGAGGGTCTGCTGGGATATTCCAAGATACTTTGCAGCCTTGTTTTTTCCGACTGATTCGGCAAGATATACGCATGCTGTTGTCATGTCCTTTGTATCCATCTTGTTTCTGTGAAGATTCTCTACTACGGATGCTGCCTTTGCGTTATTCAGATCATACTTTGTGCCTTGCGTGAGCAACAGTACAGGTATCTTTTTTGCACCTAGTCTTTTGAGTGCCGCAAGCCTTCGCTGGCCTGACATCAACAGGTATGAGTTTTTGGATTCCTTTTGAACCATTGGAGGATTTTGTAATCCTTCTGTTTTGATGGAACGTGCAAGCTCTGCAATTCCCTCTCTGTCTAGTTTTCTTGCCTGCGCATCGTGCCATACCTTGATCTGTTTTACTGGAATCTCCCTGAGACGATAGGATATTGGTGGATTGTAACGCTTTGCCACGTGTATTCAAGGAAATGGATTTGTGTTAAAAGATATAGTAATCCACAATTGACAATCAATCAAAAAAATGTCTATTTCTCTGACTTTTATGACCAAAATACAATTGTTCTAGGTACCTTACCTGGTTTTTTTGATGTTTTTCTAAATAGGTGTAGCTTAATGTCTAAATCACAGTTATGTGAAGATCATCAAATAGTTCTTCTGCTTTTTTTATAATCTTTTTATCATCAGCATCAGGGGCGGCAGCTATGAGAACCAAAAGGTCACCTAATGGAACTGTGATTATCAGTTGCTTTGTACGTCTTGATGCGATATAGTCAATTGGTCCTAAAACATCGTCTAGTTCTTGTCTCATCTTATAGTCCAACTGCATTTGCATGTACACCATGCATACTTTTACATCATCAAGTAATGGTTCTACTCCCTTTTTGAAACCACCTGCTATGAGATGACCTAGTGGGTTGATGACGCCAACATGTCTTACATTTTCTTCTTTTAACAGTTCCTCGCAGGAATCATTTAGTTTTTTGATCTCATCTACAGTAATAATTGCCATGAAGCAACATAGAATTCATTGTAATTTTAGCTTTTTTTCTTTGATTAAGGAAATTCATATATTTAAAGACGGTACAAAGCATCTGATTATCTTGATTTGTCTTTATGAGAAATCATGGTGACTGTTTCACTGAATTTCAGATTGGGAATATTCAAAAATTTTCCATCATCTGTCAATGCTATAGTCTTCATTAGATGAAATTCAATTATTGTACCTTTTTTGTCATCTATTTCTATTATATCACCTATATCGATTCTCTTGTTTAGATAAAGTCCAATTCCTGCAACCATATTTTTTAGATGGTTCTGTAGTGCAAAGGAGATCAACGCAAATGCCACTCCAAAAGAGGCCACTACACTTGCAGCCAATGTAAACAAGTCAAACACTATTCCAAGATATGCCATCTCTATTCCAATAATTATGACTGAAATCAGGCCCAACAGTTTCGGAGTTCCTTTCAGATCTGATAGTTTTTTTGACATGAGGTATTTTGTCATGCCAAATATTGTAATTGCAATTATGATGGATGCTGCTGAACTGTATATGTCATTAATTTCCAATCTCAAATCACTTTTTTTGTTGTGCTGCTATGCATTACTAGAATTTCCTTTTCGTGTAGCAAATGTGTTTTGTCTATTGTCAACTATCATGTTTATGTTCATCTTTGAGAATACTCTTAATAATATTAATGTGAAAAGTCTTTTGAAATACAAACATACCATCGTACAAATTATCCATGTTGTTTATATCTATGAATTACAACCTGTATCTGCCGTCACAAGGTTTGAAGGTAAAACCTAGATGGGAAACCACACGGAAAGAAAAACCTCCAATTAACATATCGTAAAGTAATTTTTAGGCATTCTTGTTTGTTGAATTAGAGGAGATGTTTTCTACAGTATGTCATACGATGTTATAACCACCAAAACTAAAAGTGGACTAAATGTATCCAGTATGAATCAAGTCAAAAATAATATTGTATAGATTATGTTTGACTATTGATACAGGGTAGTTGAATCAATATCAGAACCAATTGACATGTCGGAATATGTTTCAGGGTTTAGGGAATAACAGACTTGGGGTTCAAATTGAATCACATTTACATCTTTTTTAGATAATTGTTTTATCTTTTCTGATGGGTGTCCCTCCAAAGTTTTTTTGATAATTGACTCTTTGATTTCAGATTTTGTGGGTTCATCAGTAATGAAACGTACAATTCCTCTAAACTGATACCCTTCCAAATTATCTTTATTAAAAACAGAAATTGTCACACATGGATTTACTTGAATATTTCTGTAGGATTTATGTTTGAAAAAATCAAGCCAGTAAATTGCATCTTCTTCAACTTTAAAGAAAATTCTGGGAGAGATATTTGCAAATTTACTTCCGCCTATCGTTCCTACAACAAAAATTCCTTGAGCATCAATAAACTCTTTAATTAAATCGGGAATTTTAACCATAATTAAAAGTCGTCTGCCCAGCCTCGTTTTATCAAAATTTCTGCAGTAGTTTCTTTCACACAAACTGCTTTTCCATTAGATTTTTTCATGAACAATTCAAGTCCTTCATTGCATATTACATCACTTGAATCGGTTCCTGTTTTCATCTGTTTTAGTGGAGACTTAAACTCTTTTGGAGCAATTCCAAAATCAAATGGCAAAAACAGGCTCTTTGCACTAGGACCAGTAATTTTTACACGGTATTCTCCAAAGTCCCGAAACACACCACTTGTTGAAACTGTCTCAGTGAATTTTGTAGAATCTATCAGAGGGATTACTTTATGATAAACGGTGTTGCCTTGTGGGGCAATAACATCCAGAGTTAATTCATACAATTGGACAGGATTTTTTATTTCACCTGAAATTACTATTTCATCCCCTCTCTCATAGAACTTTTTATCTGTCACGCCAAACATTTGATTAATCAAAACATGTTTCTTTGGAGCAGATGTACCAATAACATCAACTCCGACAACTTTGACTTGCTCAGCTGCTTCATGTAATATTACAGTTAGTGTTGTAATTCCGTTTGTTTTCTTTAATTCATAATTTGTGATTGATTTATCATCTACAAATACGGATTGAGGATCTTTGATTAGTTCTTCTGGCAAATATACTACAAATTTGTCATCGTCTATTTTCCCCACAAAACTAAATGTGATGCTTTTTCTTACTGGTTCTACTGCCACGTCTACTAAATTCCTTTGAACCTTGTACACTATATCTACAGGTGACTCTGAAAAATCAGATCCCACATTATGAAACACATTATAATCTGCAGCAAGATTAACTACATTTACAATTCCAGTCATCCATGGATGAATTGTACAAAAATATTTGATTTCTCCGGCTTCTTTTTCACTAAAGAGAACTGAAAATCTATTTCCCGGATCCATATGTCCACTATCAAACATTGTGGTAATTCCTGTCTCCAATGTTCCAGAAGTCACAGTATGTACAACAGAATCAGCATTTCCCCATTCAACCCTGTCTCCAAACCTCACTGAAATTTCAGATGGGGTAAAATGTACGGAGGATTCAGGCATAGATGAACCTGTAGGAATTTGCACTTTCCACGTTTCAGCATGCACAGCATTAGGAACAACTGCAAACATCATAGTTACTGTAATACTAAGGAAGAGTAGTCTGAAAAACAATATGATAGGACTAATTTCCAAGTATATTATTAGAGATATTGATTTTCAGAAATGAGAAGATTAGTACATCTACTGAATCTTGAATTTATGTGTCATGATTAACTTGAAATGTATGACTTGTTAATTCAGAAATATGATTTAAAAATCGATTTTCCACCATTTGTAAGATGACATTACTTTACAATAGTTACATAGAGGTCTTTTGTTGGGAGAATATATCGCATATGCAATTTTCTTGTTTTACTCATTAACGACATAATTTTTGAATCAAACTTAAAGAAAACATCAAAGTACCTAATGCAAGAATTTTTGAGCATATGTTAATATTTGAAAAATGATTAACTTAAGCATGACAAAAAATATTTTGGTTCCTTATGATTTCACAAGTTTTGCTGAAAAGGCATTTGAAAAAGCAACAGAGATTGCCAAAAAATTTGATTCGAAATTAACACTATTGGGCATAATAGGAAGTGACATCAATACATCTGGAATGGATTGGTCACGTGCTCAAGAAGCACATGATGAGGCAGAAAATAAGGCCAAACTGGATCTAAATAAGATAAAAGATTTGCACAATGATGAACATGGAGATATTTCTGTAAAAATCATCCACAATCCATCTATTGTGGATGGGATTATTTCCTTTGCTGAAAATAACCAAATAGATTTGATTGTGATGGGCTCTCATGGTAGATCAGGTTTTAAAAAACTAGTACTTGGGAGTGTTGCGTTGGGTGTCGCAACAAAGGCCAGTATTCCGGTTCTGATTGTAAAATCTTCAAAGTCAAATTAAAAGATTAACAAAAAGAATCTAGTAAAAATTGGAATGTATGAATAATTAATCGACTCAAACAGTCAGAAATACAGTCAAAGTGATTTGGCAAAATTAATTCAGTACATGATCAACCCTCTTGAAACTAAATCTTAGATGCGATAGTATTTTGTAAAAAATGTTCCTGGGTTCAGGGTTTGAATAACAAAAATCCCAAAAGAATACTCAGGCCTATGAAAATTGTGATTGTAACAATCATGTGACGCTGAGCCTTTTCTTTCTCGTAAAATTTTCTTGGAGTAACACCTACAATGAAAAATATTACCATCATACCTAGAACCAACCCAATAATGTTTGCTACAGTAAGAGTTAGAGCGCTTGAAAAAATATCAAAATCCCATAACGCAATACCAATTCCTGCAACCGTGCCAGGAGGAACTAAAGCAGCTGCAATTGCCACTCCAACCAGAATTCCCGGAATGTTTGTAGTCATTGCAATACCACCTGCCAATCCCAATGCAATTGCCACTCCCAAGAATACAGGTGAGATCTCTGTTCTAGACAAAATCTCATTTGTTAATGGCAAGTCTGTAAACTGAATTGCAATTGCCGTCAAGAGAGCACCTGTTCCAATTACTGCCACCAATAAGATCATACCCGAGATTAATGACTTGAACATCTTGTCGGATTTTCCAACTGCAGTGTTGAAGGAAAATGCCGAGATTGGGCCAAGTAGTGGAGATATCAGCATAGCACCTATTACTAGAGAGGCGTTGTTTGCAAAGAGTCCTGCAGCTGCAACTCCTGCGGCGATGACTATCATGAACAGGAGATTTTTGTTAAAACTCACATTTGGGTCTATTAATGACTCATATTCTTCAATCAGTTTTTTCTTTTTTATCTTGACTTGCTTTGTCTCTAACTCTTTTACATAATTTGATAGATAATCTGAAAGTGTTGCCTCTATTGCAAGGCTAGTCACATACAATTCTTTTCTCCTAGTATCTATAATCTTGTTCAATTCATTTGTAAGTCCACTAGATAAAGAATCAGGACATATTCCAGTATATCTCAAAAGCTTTTCTTCTTCTGCCAAAGTCAATTCCACATGAAAAGGAATCTTATATTTTTTGAAAGTGTACTCAACGCTTTGACTTTGCTGCTCGTAACAAATTATCTCAATCTTTCTCAAATCTTATGTTATTCTTTTTGAGTAGATAAATTCTTTGCCTATCTTTATCCATGATGCCTTTTGTGAAATTCATTAGATGGATGTTATTTTACAATTAAAAGAGGACATTTTAGATCATTTAAAAGATAGTTTGACATGCTTTCGTGATATTTTCCTTCAGTACCGATAAGTTTTGTTTGGCCTATGATCACTAGATCAATGTTGTTTTTTTCAACATAATCTACGATTGTAGAGGGGGCAAATGAGGATTTCATGACAATATGTTTTACTGGTTTTTTCAATTCCTTGATTTTTGATTCAATTTTTTTTAGTTCTGATTCAATAATCTTTTTTTGTTGATCAAATTTTTCATTTTTCATTTTCTTGAAAAATGACAATATTGATTGGTTTTCAATGCAGGTCAACAAAGTGATTTGCCCGTCTATTCTTTTTGCAAGTTCTATTGCAGCCTTTAGTCCTCGTTCTGCACCAGGAGTTGCATTATATGGTACCAAAATGGATTCAAAATTAAATTCGTCATTCATGTCTGTATTCTGTAAATCTTCTCTTGAATTTAAACTAGAGATGAGGTTCAAAGTTAGTTTATGTTACAAATAGACCTGTGTTGTGCAAAAAATACTCTAAAACATAATGTCAGAATAACTAGAGATTGTATTAGTTCAGATAAACCTGATCATGATTTGCTTGGATTATGGGAGACGTTTATCGTCTGCAGGTAATTTGTTAGTTTTAATCCTCTTATCAAAGAACATACATGCTGTAAGATCGCCTCCCACATTTACCATTGTTCTTGTCATGTCCAAGATTCTATCTACTCCCAATAACAGAACAATTCCAATGACTGGAACGCCTGCAGTTAGTAGAATTGATGATAGAATTACAATGCCTGCACCTGGAGCAGACGGAGCGCCAATGGATGCCATAAGTGCAGTTACTGCAATCAAAAGAACGGTTGTAGTCCCCAGTTCAATGTTGAAGAGCTGGGCAAGGAAGAATACTGCTACTATCTGGTATAACGCAGTACCATTCATGTTGATTGTGGCACCAAGTGGGACTACAAATTGTGAAATCGCAGGTTTGACTTTCATCTTCTCTTCTGCGGTTTTCAAGGAAACAGGCATAACAGCAGCTGAGCTTGATGTGGAAAAGCCAAGAAGCAGAGGCTCCTTCATCATTTTTAGTGTGGACAGAATGGGTCTGTGAGTAAATACTTTGATAATTATTAGGTAAACCAACATCATTATCAAGAGGCCTGCTACTACTGTTCCCATGTATGTTCCAAGTCCCACAAGTGCATCCAGACCTACTTTTGATACAATGTCTGCCATCAGACCAAATGCAGCAAATGGTGCCAATCTCATGGCCCACGAAACTACCTTCATCGTAATTTCCTGTATTGACTCTAACAGATCCATTATGGGTTCAGATTTCTTTTTAGGTAATGATATCATGGCAACTGCAACAAATAATGCAAAAATGATTATGCTCAGCATTTCTCCAGACATAAAAGATGTCAAAGGATTGCTTGGAATCAGTCCAATGATCTGCTGAGGGATATCCATAAAATTGAATTCAACATTTTCTACAAGTTGTTCTGTCTCCTCAATTTCCAAACTTTCCAGCATTGAGGTACTGTCAATGAAACTTCCGGGCATTATAATTGTCGCTACAAAGACTCCAATTCCTAATGCAATTGCAGTAGTTACAACAAAATATAATACAACAGAAACACCCATAGTCCGAAGTTGCTCAACACTTCCTGCTGACAAAAGGCCACGAATTATTGAGGCAAAAATAAGAGGCACTATAATCATCTGAATGATTTTGAGAAATATGTGAGCCGGAATAGAAAGCCAGGTGGTGATAATCCCGCGGGTATCTTTTTCAATTATCCCCGTTTCAGGTCCCAGAAATATTCCCAACACCAATCCTAAAAACAATCCGACTAGAACTTGTGCCCATAATTTTTTCTTAATCAGATATGTTACTTGAGGAATTGGAACCTTGAATGATTTTATCACCATTATACAATACTCTGAATTTTTTACTATTAAGATTTACAAAACAAAAAAATCATGAAAAAAGTTCCACAAAGGGAAAAATTCTTCAAATAAGGACTACAATATCAACAAATAATGTTTAACGTGAACAGCATTCCTGAGATACACAAAATAGCCACCATGAAAACTATGCATCTTGGTCTACAACAGTGCTTGTTGGGATTTTTGTTTCTCTTGCAATGTCTTCTGCCCGTTTTGCTTTGTTTTTTAATACAAACAGTATTGTCCTATATTCCAAATCCGCTAATGTCTTTATGATTTTTTGATCTATATCATATCCATCTAGTTGTCCAGGAGTAGGTTTTTTCATCGATTCATGATAACATGTTAATATTTCATTTAAAATAATCCTGAATTCCAAAATTCTAGAACAATGTCATAAATTCATAAACATGGTTAATAACAAATACTTAGCTTAAACTAACTATCATTGGTTTCTTTACACTTTTCATAGTCTGGAAAGTTACTATTGACGCTATTACTTGGAGACCAATGATATTTTTTGTGCATGATACAAATACGAAAATTGATATTTTTACATCTTATACAATCATGGTAAAACTAGGACAGTAGAAAAAATAATGCCAATAGTAAAAAACTTTTGTTGACTAAAGTATGTGGATTTACTATCAGTACTGGCCATCATAGTTTTACCATGGAGTGTTTGATTGCCGTAGACTTGTATCGGAGAAAAATTAATCATTGTACAGCAATCATTTAGGTTCAGCGAAGGAATTTATTATAATCATCGAAGATTCCAAATAATTATTTTAAAAATGTACATCAAATGTTGGTTTGATTATTTTTTCATATTATAACAAAATAAAATACCAAAATAGATTGTTCTGTATTTTTAATAGCAAAACAAATTATGTGAAATCATGAGTCAACAAGAAATAAAACCTTGGGTAATAATTACAATATTCAAAGAAAGTATAAACGTAGAAGACCTTCAAAGAATTTCCCCACAGATTCAAAACCTAATTGATGAATGGCAAAACAAAGGAAGAATGATGTGGTCTGGTGCATTCAATGACAATGCAACGGGAATGGCAGTATTTGAAGGAACAGAAAGAGAGGCAAACGAGGTTTACAGTAAGTATGACAAGATCTGTTCTGGAGTGTTAGAGTATTCGATGTATCAGTGGGATGCAATGCCAGTTCTTTCTATTCTGTCAAAGTAGATAACCCATAATTTTTTGGACATGCTAAAAAATGAACTGTATAGAAGGAGTGGCTATGATATACAAGAATACAAAAAATGCTCACAGTACAACATGGTAGTATCTAGAATTTGCAAATTCTGTAAAAACATTTTGATGAAATTCATTTGCATCAATTCAATTCAGAATAGTTCCAAGACATTGAAACAACAGAAAAAAATGATAATATTGTTTTAATTTTTGTATGAATAAAAAGGACTTGTGTATCTGGGAGTTTCCATTAGGTGTTGCGGTGGTTGTGGCAGAGTTTTTTCATACTATGTTCTAAAAAATTCAAAACTATGTCCGGATTGCAGGTGTCTCTCTATATCAGGTCATCAGACATGACTTGCAGGGGAATTTGTGAGAGATACAGGTCCGAGAAGAGAATGTATTCAGACAATGCAAAACGATGTACATCTTGTAATGTTTACATCTGGTATGAGGGAACAAAATGCCCATGCTGTAATTTTTCTCTCCGACTCAAACGCAAGGCCAAATTTCGTAAATCACGCTAAAAATCATGTATGTGCTAATATCTTTCTAGTCTTGCCTCAGAATCAGATCTGAATTTGTGCGAGAATGCACTTAGGATAAGGGCATGTGACATATCCAGATGTGGATGTCCGAATAACTGATGGAGCGGTGGTAAGTCTACCTGCTGTATTGGATGCAAGATATGGAAATGACATTGCTCTAGAAGGTTTGTTTAACCCATCAATTCCTGGAGTAGGCGAAGTATGGGTAGATACTCAGTTTGAGATGACATCAGGAAAAGAGAAACCGGGTACTGCCACTGTAATTAATGCCCAGACATGGGAGCCAGAAAGAAAGGTATCCCTACCACAGATTGAAATGAACAATCCTCACAACATGTGGACTGACAGAGACCAGAATCTGATATACCAAACACAGTGGTTTGATTCTAAACTTACAGTGTTTGACAGAACTACTGGAAAATTAGTTAAAAACATCAGCGTAGGTGAGTCTCCAGCACACGTCATGACTAGAGTCGACACTGACCAGATTCATGTCACGTTAAACGGAGAGGAGGACAACAGATCTGTAGTTGAGCTAAAACCATTAGCAGAAGGAATTGAAAGAGAGATCGACATTGGACGAGGACATCCACATGCTCATTGGATGAGTCATGATGGACAAATAATGGTAACACCAAATGTTCTTGATTCTGATTCTTCAATCTATGACTTTGATTCAGATTCTGTTACTACAATAACTGATGCAGGTTCCCATCCTATTGCAACAGGTATGATGCCTGATTCAAGCAAGTACTATGTTGCAAATTTGCTTGACAGTACAATGACCGTGATTGAAACCTCATCTGGAGATATACTTGATACTGTCAATCTAATTGCAAACTATGACCCAATCAGTGGCAAAATAATAGGCCCAGTAGGTGCATTACCCATACAAACTCCGGTCAGTCCTAATGGAAACTATATGGTCACTGCAAATACTCTGACAGGAACTATCACCATACTTGATACGGATACAGACCAATTGGTAGCTATGCTTCCATGTGATCCTGGATGTCACGGGGTTCAATTTGGGGCAAAACAAGACGGTGGATACTATGCATATGTCTCAAGCAAGTTTTCAAATGAGCTACTTGTAGTAGATGCAGATCCTGATAACGATGGTGATGCGTCAGATGCAGTGATTGCAGGTCGTATATCCTTGGTTTCATCACCCACTACTGCAATTGACGATACAATCGTAGGAAGTAATGGAATGGGAGGACAGGGAGTATTAGCAATTCCAATACCATACAACGGTTGGGTTCAAAACCTGCCAGATGTGTGGAAGGATCAGTTAACTGCAGAACAGCAAAATCCAATCCAATAATCTTTTTTCTTTTTTTAAGATATAAAATTTTAGAATCTTTGTTGAATCTCAAATAAAATAAGAAGTTCTATTCATTTTTATGAATTATCTCAATTCATCTTTCGCAATAATAAATGATGATTTGAATATGTAACTTAAATTAAGTAAAAGAAATACGTATTACATATGATGATAAAACTATTTTTTATTTTATCTTTAGCTGTGTTATTTTCTTTTTCTATGTTACAGGCAGATGCATCACACTTTACAATTCCAATTCCTCAAGATGATCATATTCCAGGTATGAGGAGTGTAATTGATTTCTATGTACCAAGGAGTCATTCTGTAAATGCTGGAGATGTCATAACTTGGACCAATGAAGATTCCATACATCATACCGTTACCAGTGGTAAAGGTACATCTTTGGTCAAACAGCTAAGAGAATTCGAAGGAAAGCATGATGGGTTTTTTGACAGTGGAATTATTAATCCACAAGAATCTTGGTCATTTACCTTTTCGGAACCTGGTCAATACACATATTATTGTACACTCCATCCATGGGTGGAAAGAAGCATAATCGTACTAGATTCAGAGCGCAAGGTACCAAGTCCTAGAGTACAGATAGAAGAAGGAGTAAAACCCTACGACATCAAGTGTAATCCAGATTATTCTCTTGTCTTCAAGTCTTGGGATTTAAAACCAGTCTGCATAAAATCTGAGCATACACAGAAACTGATGGATTTTGGATGGGCATCCACATATGATCCATATCCTATGATTTTGACAGTACCTAATGCACAAGACAAGGCATATGTCACACTACAGGGGGATAATAAAATCTCAGAGGTTTTTTCTGAAGAGAAATGGGAGACAGGTCCAAACATGACATATCTGGACATTTCTCCTGATGGTTCTTTGTTATTGGCAACGAGTAGCCAAAGTGACACGGTACATGCATTTGATATGGAATCTGGCGAACAGATCAAGGAAATTACAGTAGGAAAGACTCCGAAGGGAGTAAAAATTCACCATACTGGAAAGATAGCATTTGTTGCAAATGAGAATTCAGGAACAGTAAGTGTGATCAATCTTGATACCTTGAATATTGCAAAGGACATTCCAGTTGGAGATGTACCACACAACATTGTATTTCATCCAAACGGACTGGAGGCTTTTGTAACAATTCAAGGAGAAGATGAAATAGTCACAATTGATATTAATTCGTTAGAAAAAACCGGTTTCATTCAGGTTGGAAATTTGCCTCACAATCTCGACATAACTCCTGATGGGAATACTTTGTTTGTAACAAATATTGGAAGCAATGATGTTGCAGTAATTGATCTGGATGATAAAGAAATAATCAAACGCATCCCAGTCAGTAAGGGCCATCACGGTATTGACATTCCACCTACTGGAAATAGAATTTTTGTTTCAGGAATTGGAGATGACAAGATAAGTGTAATTGATACGACATCATTTGAAGTGATCAAACAGATTGTTGTAGGTAAAGGACCACATGGATTAAGAACCGACTCTAGCGGAATCAAATTGTTTGTGGGAGTAACTCAAACAAATGAGATTGTTGTGATTGATACTGAAACTCTGGAGATAATAGACAGATTGAATTCAGGTAATACTCCATTCTGGGTTGCAATTCCTGGAAATCCATGACACCCAAAAAATCTTCAGCATTTTTTGTATTATGCTAAAATAATGAGTTTAGAAAAAATAATTTTGTGGTTATTATCCTGGAGACAAGTATCTATTAGGTTGTAAAATATGTAATCCAAAAAAGGCAAAGGCAGTAGTTGAGATTATTAGAATTTTAATTCATCTTCCTTTTTTCATATATTCAAATTTTAAACAAATTTCAAACTTATACGTGGGTACGAAGTCAAATGCCTAAACTATATCTTACACATGTTGTGCTGGAGGGCTCTGATACGTCGATGGGACATAATTCTACCTGTTACTTTTCGGAACATAATTAAGATTCTTCAGATGTGTCTTTTGAGATGATGGGTTGGGCATAGATTCAAAAAAGGTCTGGTTTTTTTACAGATATTTTCTTTCTAAGTATTTTTAATGCAGATTCAGCTAAATCAATAGGGCCGTTATCAGTTAGATCAAAATTGCCTATTTCTTTGATTGAGAGTTGAGTATAAAAATTAGGGCCTATATTTTGCATGACCTGTTGCGACATCTGATCTTGTATTGAATTTGATCTTAAAGGTTGTATCTACCCTGAAATATCTTCAGAATAATGTACCATATCTTTGCCATATGCTTTTTTTATTTTAAATTTTGTATGTTCACAGTTGGTGAAAATATTGTTTTCTATCGGAAATCGGGTTTATCCATTCCAATATCTTTTAGAACTTTGTTTGTTTGGTTCATTGCATGTTTTTTGATTTTTAGCCTGTCTTCTTTTTTGATAGATTTAGATGCAAACTGAAGCATCTCATCCATTATACGTATTCCTTCCTCAGTCCCTTTTTTTAGTCCCAATTGATACAACATTGGAAGATTTGAAAGGTTAGGTGTAACTTGCATAATGTAATCCTTTATGACAGATGGTTTTTTGTCTGTAGTGTCAAGTTTAATGAACTTATCCACTACTTTTGAAAATAAAAATTCAAGATTTTCGCTAATATTTCTTTCCATCTTTGTAGTTTTTTCTTTTCTTGCAATCATCACAGTTCTTTTTATTTTAAGAAGTGCTTGATTTGTTTCCACAGGATCAAGATCATTTGCATTAAGATCCAGACCAAAATCCTGCATATAGCTTGTAATAATATATGATAATGCATCTTTTCTGCATGATGCCTTTGTTGTTCCAAATGGACAGTTATCACAATTTGTTGTGAAATATCTTGCGCCATGCTTACCAAAACTGGACAAAATTATTTTTTCTTGTTTTCTTAATTTTGTAAGAGTTCGTGATACTAATCCTTCATCGATTAGAAGTGCCTGAGAGATTTCTTGGTTAGAGTATGATCCTTCATCGATTAATTCCAAAATTTCTTTTTCCAACTCCCCTGGAGACCTTCTTGATGGCTCTTCTATAGCATCAGCCAAGTAATGTGAAACTAATTTATCTCCTTTTTTATGATTAAACACAATCTGGTTTCCATCAAAACTTGCATCTAGCCCTGCCAACAATTCTGTTTTGATGATTTTTTCAAGTGTTTTCTCTAAATTTTTGATCTTGAAATCTTTAAGTAATTCCGAAATTTTCTCTTTTGAAATTTTTACATTCCCAGAATTAAAAATATAATAAACCGCCCATCTGACTTTTCGTTCATCACTTCTTTCAATCAATCTTAACAAGCTGCAAAAATCATCAATCAGACTCCATTTTATCTCTGTGATTTCATCTTCAGAATTTTTGACAAACAGTATTTTGTCCAGATTGAATATAAAATCTTCAAATTGTTTTACAATATTGGATTTTTTTATTTTTGATGTTTGTTTTATTTTGGTACTTTTTTGAATTGCTTCTAAAAGATCATTTTTAGATACGATATCTTCACCTCTGAAAGATTTGGTCTCATATTTTAAAAACTCAAAGAATTCCAAAGTTCTACCAATAACGGATGACGGTGGGAAAACTCTAAGAGCAGATAGATTTGCAGTTGAGAGCCCCATGTATACACACTCACAGTGGATTATTTATGCATATGAAGACATACAAAATAATTATCTTGTGTATCTATTCCAATCAAGTTTCCATGAATTCAATTTTTTAGAATTATCGAATCGGGATTTTTTAGAATATAATGGAACATACATACAGAGTTAGTTCTGCATTGACATTTCATACTCGAAAAATTAAATTGAATTATTTAAAGTGTGTATGAGTTGACTTCATCCAAAATAAGATCAAATATTGATTAGATTTTAACTAATTTTTAGTATGCGTTTTTGTTGATTAACCACCATAAAATAACTTCTGAGAAAAAGGCATATGATCCTGCAATACATTGTAACTATAGTACAGAAATAGGGAGCAACAAGGATTATCGTTTAGATTCCTGTGAACAAAAAGATACAAGTGAGTATAAAGAATACAACATATGATTGCTATGAACTATTCAAACTCTGATGATGGAAATACTGTTGAGCAACAATTTGAGAAGTTGTATCCAGATTATGACTATGCATTAGAATCTTCATCTCATGAAAAGGATTCAAGAAAAAGAAAAAGGATGAAAACAATGTACTAATGATTGTGCATATATGCTCAAAATCTTTTAAATTTAGTTAATAAAAAAATGAATTCCTCTACTCACACAAGAAAAAGTCGTATAATAATACGAAGAATGGAAAACAAGGATATTCCAGAAATCGTAGAATTACAAAAAATTGCATTTCCCTATATGGCAGCAGAAGGAGTTTACTGGAGGCCTGATCAACTTGAATCCCACCTCAAAATTTTTCCTGAAGGTCAATTTGTTGCAGAATATAATGGAAAAATTGTCGGATCTTGTAGCAGTTTGATCATACAATTAAAATCGGAATATGAGCCACATACTTGGAAAGACGCCTGTGGGGATAGTTTTTTTAAAAATCACAATCCAAGTGGTGATTCTCTGTATGGTGCTGATGTTTCAGCTCATCCAGATTATAGGAGGCTGGGAGTTGCCACAAAACTATATGATGCAAGAAAAACATTAGCAATCGAACTTAATCTAAGAAGGATAATTGCAGGGGCAAGACTATTCAATTATTGTGAGCATGCCCAAGAGTTTTCTCCCTTAGAATATGTCCAAATGGTGAAACGACATAAAATCAAAGAACCTGTATTGTCATTTCAGATAAGAAATGGATTCAAATTCATCAAAATACTTCCTAACTACATGAAAGATCCTAGATCATTGAACAATGCAACTTTTATTGAATGGAAAAATCCTCATTTCGTAGAAAAATAATGATTATTGATTGTCATGTTCATGTAAATCAGTATGAACTCACTCAACATGTTCCGTTATTGGAAGATAGATTGGAGATGCTCCAAACTGAAATGGTTAGTAACAATGTAGATTATGCAATAATTCTGTCATCTTACAAAACCAATGCTGAAAGACCATCAACTGAACAAATTATTGAAGGAATAAAAAAATATGACAACCTTGGTGTTGCAGCAGGGTTCACCATAGAGAATCACACTGATGAAGATCTTAGAAATTATAGACATTTGATCAAAGAAGGTAAAATCAAAGCGTTGAAAATTTACTCCGGCTATGAGCACTATTATCCCTATGACGAAAGATATCAAAAAGTCTATGACACTTGTATTGAATTTGACATTCCCGTAATGTTTCATACTGGAGACACATATTCTGAGAAAGGGAAATTGCGATATTCTAGGCCTCTTAATCTGGACGACGTAGCAGTGGACAATCCTGAACTTAAAATTATAATGTGCCATTTAGGCAATCCGTGGATTCAAGATGCTCAAGAAGTGATCTATAAAAACAAAAATGTCTATGCTGATGTATCTGGTCTTGTTGTAGGCTCATTTGATCACTTTTTTGAAAAGATGATGAAGGACAAAGTTGCAGAATTGATAAACTATGCTGGAGAACCAAGGTACTTGCTTTATGGGACTGATTGGCCAATCAGTAGCATGGATTCATATCTCACTTTTGTAGCAAAACTAAACATCAAGAAAGAATTCCGAGATACTTTCATGTACCGGAATGCAAAAAAGTTATTCAAGATTTCATAAAACGATCGGATCCCAAAAGTCATCTTATAATCATTTTTGTAATCAGAAACACATTTCCAACGGAATTAATTTGGTGAATGCAGACCCATTTTTTAAAATGAGATAAAACAACTACATATAACAAACTGTCTTATCACAAGTTTACTTGCAAAATGTCATCTATTCTAACTTGTTAACCTACACATTTTTGATTTAGTTCAGAATAAAGTCAACTTCCATTTTCTTTAATTACAAAAACCCACTAATATGCTTGAAGGTAATATGATCGAATTTGCATATTTGGCCGACTATCTAATGATTATGTGTAAAGAGAAGATTCAACTCAAAGTTGACAAAATTATCTCAACGGTGATGAAGTGATAGTATGAGGTGTCCAAACTGCGGAAACCAGGCAAGCTGGCGAGATCCTGATTGCAACAAGTGCGATTCAAAACTGCATCAAAAAAACTGCAAGACAAAATCTCCAGACTGCAAATGCCATGGTATCAACCAGAGTATCTGGGAACAAAAAAAGGCAAAGGCAGTACAGTAATAGTACGCCTATGTCTGGAATGTGTTCGTACTGCATAAAAACTGGTTAGCAGTAGACAAGAATCAGCAGTTAACCCTCTAGTAAAACAGAGATGACATCAAAACTTTGAGTGATGTACCTGATTTGAGCGTATTTTGTCTCTGCCCAAATTTATAGGCAAGAGACATGTATCTGCATGTCACAGACGGGAATACAATAAAACCACATTGATTGAATGGGCCTTGTATAGGCTGTCAGCAGTGACTGTGACATGAGCTTTTAATAAACAGCACAGAAATTAACAGGTTCCAAGGGGAAACAAACTTGTCCTATTCGTCTAGTATCACTAGTGCAGTATACAGTATTTTTTCCTGAAAAACGGTGGTTGTTAATTTAACATCTATGACGTTTCTCCGTGCTATTACCTCATTTACAAGCTTGTCCAGTTGGGACAATTCTTCGGTTTGAACTGTTTCTATTTGCATGTATGTTTTGATACAGTGTCAATCATATATTTGATTTAGGATCCTAAAGAGATCCAATTTCAGCTCATTGATTGTGTTGCGTGTATGGATTATTTCCGCAGATATTTTGCCAACTATCTCATCATAGTTTTCTGATTTTGGCTGTTCATGGACTATCTTACTTAACTTTCTCTTGTTTTCCAGAATGTGGTTTTGCAGTTCTGAAATTTCCCTTTCAATTTCTGACACTAGTCCTGATTTTTCGGCAGAATCGGCCAGGGATATCTGAATGGATGCAGGATCAGATGCTGCAATCTTTGCCCCCGTTACCTGGCATGAGTTCGGTGCAATCTTGTCTGAAAGTTTTACCCTTATAATCTCCTGGTCTGACTTTATCTCTGCAACTGGAATTCGTAGAATTTGGCTTGCGGTGCATACCTGAAATGCCACATCATACTTGCCTGCCTTTGATACAGTTTCAGATATAGAGATAATGTCTGCAAGTATGCCCTTGATAGGATTTCCCAAGAAGGACTTTGGCATCTCAAATGGCAGTTTGCTTGGCTTTTGCGCATCAACATGCAATGCAAACAGGTATCTGTTCATCTCTTCCCTTGCGTCATTGAGATTCGCTCGAAGATTGATGATTTTTTCAGATCTCACTTCCGGACTGAGGTTGTTTTCAACATCACTTGCAAATCCTCTTAGTTCTATGCGAATCTTTTCTTGCAATTCTTTGATGGTATCTTCCATGGCAGTAATTTTTTCTGTAACTGTTCCGTCATTTGTGAAAAATGCAGATATTGACTTTGGCTCCTCTGCATTAATGATTGCAGAGTTTGTCTCACATGAGTTAGCCGTCATTTTTTGAGATATCTTAACATACTTTACCTGAGAGTCAGACACTATTGCGATTTCTGGTGCCATTATTGTTTCTGGTCCCGCACATGCCTCAAAAATATAATAATATGACATAATTTTTGACTGGGATGCTGTCTTTTCTTTTGCAGGAATTACATCCACTTTTTTGACAGTTCCGACGTTTTGTCTGTTTACGTTGTTTTGCTCAAATACCTGAAGTTTTTTGATGTCTATTTTTTTTGCCCAACCCTGTTCTGACATTTTTTTTGCAGAATCAGGCTTTACACATGCGGCATCACCTGTATTTTGTTTGTATACCTTGAACATGCCTTGTTTGCAAAATACTTCATTTGGTGACAGTCCATATTTCTGCTGTTTCTTTGGTGTTGCAACGTCTGCAAATGATTGTGATGTAACAGCACTTGAAATTAAAATTATTCCAAACAAAACAGATGAAATTTTCAACAAACTCGTAGCATCAGATTGCAATGATATACTTGTTTTGTTGTGAAACATACTATAAAAATATGATGAAAAAATAAGAGCAGTCAGACTAACTGCTCTTCAATGCAATCAGGGTTTTGATTCCTGATTGTGCAGACTTTATCTGGGATTCAAGAAGTTGGGCCTTTTCAGTCAGGTTTTGTATCTTGACATCGTCATAGCCTATATTTTTGTACTGGCTTATCTTCTGATTGACCTGTGCCAGACTGTTATTCAGGTCATGCACCTTTGCGTTAAACGATGATACAAGAGAGTCAATGTTGTCTTGTGAGAACAAGGTTACCTTTATGCTATCTAATTCTGTTAGAACCTTTGTACCATATTGGACACAGTCTCTGTATTTCACGCTATCCGGATCAATTGGTACTGGCACTGCATCAAGATCTGAGATTACAAGTGCACCTGTTGATTCTTTGCTATACTTGTTGAGGCAATAGTCAAATGTGACACTAGATGTATTTTGTTTGAGATCAATGACCTTGATGTCACGTATTCTGTTCCTGTCAATCTCGTCCTGTGAATACGCAAATGCATACTGTATTAAGACCATTGCAACAATTATTGCAATCACAACAAGACCCAAAGCAAAGTTTGCAGATGTCACAAACCTGTAAGTCGGCAACACTATCTTTGACTTTACTTGCTCTGTGTTGTGAGGAATTGCCTTGTCAATATCTCTTATGATTTTATAAACTGTCATTTTTTGTTCACCTCCAAAGGAACATGTAGAAAACAGATGATAACCAAACATGAACAATTAGTCTCATTTATGAGACTAATTATCATCTGCTTTCATTTTTGTGTTGTAGATTTTTACCTCAGGGTATTAATGTGCAATCTTGTTTATTAGACATATACAAGTTGATTTAATTCAAAACGAAATCATTTCTGTCAATCCTTAATTTTCAATATGCGATAAAACAGGCAAAGGTGAAAAAATGAATATTTATGATTCAAAGACAATTTTCTGCAGAAACTGCGGCAAGTCAATTGGTGAGATTGATTATGACGCAGAGGTAATGCTTCCCCAATGCGGCCAGTGCATAAATCCAATGCCTGAAGGGGACAACATTGCATACACTGCAAGTTATTTCAAGAATAACCCTCCTCTGAAAAAATCAAAAATGGTTGAACCACCAAGACATTAAGATCTTTAGGCTTGAGATTTAGTATTAATCCAACTCGTCCAGATACACTTCTTCGTTTTCTGAAGGGCCAATTTCAATTTGCTCAAAACTGGTGCTATTGCACTGTGGACATTCTGTGATTATTGTGACTCCTGCTTTTTTGGAGAATACGTTACCGCAAGACTTGCAGACTCTCAATTCATCTATTGTCGCCATGAGAGAACAAGTGTATGATCCTTATTTTACGTATTGCAAAAATCCAACTTTGGTAAATCATAATCTGAATTTAATTTTCTTTTACAAAATACTAATTTATAAAAAAACAAAAGATGAATTCGCCAGATTTAAATCCATGGAATCATATGCTGCTTTTGCCGTTACAAGGTTTGAAGGTAAAACCTAGTTGGGAAACCATACGGAAAGAAAAACCTTCAATCGATATATCGTAAAGGGATTTTTCTCAATTCGTGATGTGTTTTTAATCTCAATTCACATGTGAGTCTTTTGATTTAATTATATACCAACTGATACATAGATAGTACGTATCAAACATGTTACCATATAACTACACTTCAAAATCAAAGAAATAACATTACAAAAAAGATACTTCGCTGAAAAGTTCTTTGCGAGTTATCTTGAGGACTAGCCTATACAGAAATTTCATGCATGCACAATCATACATTCTATGGATTACATAACGTCTGCATCAGTATGTCACTGCCAACATCCTAAAAAGTGAATTCAAATGAAGGCAGACCTGCATTTTTCATGAGAGTTTACAGTGCAGCTGTCTTATCACGAACTCACTTAGTATACATTATGAATAGTGATTCTTAAACAAATATGCTTTTGATTTAGTTCAGTGTTGAGTCAACTCATCATTTGTTTAATTATTTGATTATACTGAATAGTCCCGAGGTGAAAGATATGCAAACTCAGAAAATCAGCACACTAGATAAAATGGTACATGCCCCATTCAGAAAAGTCATTAAATTTGATCTTATTTGTATGGGAATAGGTGTTGTAATGGGTATGGGTATTGGTGCCTTTATTGCAACCAATATTTAATTTTCTCAATACAGGGAATGATACAGACAATGCGTCCGTATCTTTCTAGTTTTCTTTAATTTTGTTAGTCTTGCATGATTTTGGGTAACTTGTCATCAGGGTTTTTCTGTATGCCGTATTTCTTACAAAACTCAAAATTGTTTGGCCAGTTTGCTTTTGCAATCTTTCCATAGTCATCTCTTATCATTTTGTCATACCAATCAATAATGATAAAGCCGTATCCAAAGAAACGCCGCAAGTAAATTCCTATCTCTGTTGGGATTTTATCCTTTAACGTAAGAAATGCGATTGCATCAAGAGTGTTAAGATAATCATTTGCATATCTTTCACAATCTTCTGTTGTTTACAAAACTGTATTCTTTTCTAATCTTTTGGTCAGATCCTCATGAAATGATCTTAATAGTTGAGCATAAGTAGCCTTTGTATTTTCTTTGGTAGTTTCCCAAGTAATCCATAAAGTAATTGCAAAAATAGTCATAGTTACAGAACTGATCATTACTGCCAAAACTGGAATATCTATTGGCAGTTGAGATAGCTGAAGATGGATATTATCTAGGATAGAATTCATGATTATCACTAAATTTAAACATATTATTATGATTCTGTTATTGCCTATATAGCAAAAATATCACATATCCAATGTATCCTGTAATTAGAAGTATTCCTTCTTTTCTAGATATGATAAAACCACTACGCATTATTGGAATTAATACAAGACTGAATGCAAGCATGATTCCAACATCAACTAGTACTTTCTCACTTACTGTAATTCCTGAAATCAATGAGGATATTCCAAGTATCGCCATGATGTTAAAGATGTTGCTGCCCACAATGTTTCCAACACTAAGATCTGCATGGCCCTTTCTTGCAGCAACTACTGACGTTATTAATTCTGGAAGGGAAGTTCCTATTGCAACTACGGTCAATCCCATGAATAGTTCTGATATTCCAAAGCTTGTTCCGATGATTACTGCATTGTCTACTGTAAGGAATGAACCGCCAGTTAACAGTAAAAAACCGGCAATGATAAACACGGTAGATTTTAAAAAGATATTTTTCTGTAATGTTTTAGAGATCGGAACTTCTTCAATGTCTGTATCTTTTTTTGAACTACGATAACTGTACCATGAAAAAACAATAATTCCGGCAACAAGTAATGTCCCATCAACCAAGTCAATTTTCCCATCAAATATTATTGCCAACAAAAGAAATGAAATTCCAATCATTATAGGAACCTCTTTTCTTATTGCAGATTTTGAAACTATGATTGGACTGATTATTGCAGAAAGTCCCAGGATTGCACCGATATTGACAATATTACTACCTACCACATTTCCTAATGCCACGTCTGATAGGCCTTGCATCGCCGATGAAACACTTACTGCCAATTCTGGTGCCGATGTACCAAAAGCAACAACAGTAAGGCCAATTACTAACTGACTTACACCTAGTTTGTTGGATATTGCAATGGAGCCTTTGACTAACCATTCAGCCCCAAAATACAACATGGTTAATCCTGTACCTACAAGCAAAAAGTTGAAAATTATCTCCATAAGAAGTACCCTGATATAATGTTCTGTTACGGTTTTTGATTATGAACGTAATGCTTTCTCCACCATTTAAGAAAGGACTGAGTTTTGTCAATTTTTCATTAATTTTGGTGTTTGTTTTTGGACTGGTCAACATTGAGCATTCTTTATTGGGAATTTCTGAACCTCTCATAGCGATTACGGATGAAACGATATTCATATTTGACATTATTTTTTGGATTATAGTTTGTCTCTTGACACTGGAATTAGTAATTGCGTATCTCAAAATTCGAAATACTAAAACTTTTTTGAAGAAGTACTGGCTTGAAATAATCCTGCTAGTCCTTATGCCTATTTTTGTCGGATTTAAAATACTAAAAGTTAGTTTGAAGATTATAAAACAAGCCAAGATAGGAAAAACAGTGTTTAAACTATTTCAGAAAATAAAAAAGGCGTAAAAACACAAAACATCCTTTTCCCCGATATATTGTCAGGGTTAATTAGAAAAAATACTTTTAATCTTAGAATTTTGAGATAATAACTCCACATTTCAAAGCATTAAGATTTAATTTCAAATAGATTCCAATCTAAAACACTACAGAATGTTTTTAATTGTAATTAAAACACCACAATTATGGATGAAGAACCAAAGGACGTAATTGTTTTAGGCACAATCAAGTCAGGTGTCAAATCATTTAACAAAATCTGTCAGGTGGCAAAAATTGAGCCAACAGAACTCAACTCCATTCTTGAAAAATTGGAATCACGTGGACTAATAGATGTAAGAGAAAAAAAAGGACTGTTTGGAAAGAAAGTGGAGATTATTGCAACTGAGAAAGGGGCAAAGGAATTAGAGTATCGAATACATGAACTGGAAGGAAAGTGGAACCAAATGGCACAACTGTACAAGTCGGGAGACAAGCAGAAACTTCAAAAATACATGGATGAAAACAAGATTTCATTTAAGGAGATGATGTTTTTCGGGGTTATTGACATGGTTATGTTTTCTATGATGTTCAGTATGTTGGGAATGACTATGACCAATTTTATTCCAGCAGAGGACATGCCCCAGGACGCAGGTGGGGAAGGAGACATTGATAGTGATGGCGGAGGATTTGATTTTGACATCGGGTTTTAAAATACAATCAAACTTGATATTGTGTTGACTGAGATTATGTGGCGTTAGTAATCAGAGGTTTCAAGATTTTTTGATCATAGAGTTACATGTCTCAGTAGACTCATGTATCTCTTGGTTGCTCGTAGTCTTTTTTTACAATCAACTCATCAAATCCCTCATCAATTACTGGCGTCTCAAGTTGGTTGAGTTGCTTATAGATTGCAGATATCGGAAATGGGTTGCGTCTGCTTCTCTGCCGTTTTTCAAGTAATCCTCTTGAAGTGTTCATGAGAATTCCTCTCACCCTTGCACCATATTTCCTGGCAAGGTCTATGTGTTGTTTTCGTATTGCTGCAGTCAGATTTGTGTCATCTATAACAACGCTTTTCCCTTGACTCAGACATTTCTCTATGTACTCTATTTCCTTTTTCCGGTCGTTGTCAAAATAAGACAACGCAATTCGCTCATGATCAAAATTTGCCTTGACGTAAATGGTCTTGCCACTTAGTGCGACGCCAATCATCAGGACATATTCTATCTGAGACATATAAGTTCAATTGTAAAATATGATTTAAAAATTGATTTTACTGTTTATTCCTATTCTGAGATGTTCAAATATTTTCAATATCAATCAAAGTGACAGGACAAGTTACGTTCTCTACAACTTTTCTTGAGACACTGCCTAATGACAAAAGTTTTTTCATTCCTTTGAGCTTTCTTCTCTTTGACATAACTATCAGATCCACTTTTTCTTTTTCAACAGCATCTAGAATTATCTCAGCTGCATCTCCAATTTCCACTTTAATTACAGATTTTATGTCTTTTTCATTACATTGCTGAGTCAATTTTTCCATCTTCAACTCCATGTCCTTTCTCATTTCCTCATTTGCATCATCAATGCTTTTCATCAGACTTTTTCGTTCAGATGAAGACAGGGCAAATGATGGTGGATACTGTATTGCTTCTATTACGTGTAAAATGATGATTCTTGATGTATCATTTGCTGCAAAGATTGCATGCTTTAATGCCTTATCCCCAGCTGGGGTTCCTGCATGAGGAACAAGAATAGTCTTGTACATGATAAATTATTCATTTCTTTCTAAATAAACTATGAAGTTGTTTTTCAGATTAAATTTTGTTGAAATAAAGATAAAAAATATGATAATTATGTATCTATCATTATGATTCACATGCAGTGTAAAGATAATGAACCAAACCACAGTTACTAGAATTATAGTAGGTTGATTTATTGCAAATAGTGTTGTTCACCTCTCGAGGTTTTTTGTAACATGTTAGACGCCTAGATTCCTTCTGGGAATCCCAACATCAGTTGATTACATCGTAAGTGAAATCAACCAGTTATTGTATTGTGATATTGGAGCAAAAATCTATTATTTTAATACTCTCTTGCAGCACTATCATTCCATGACACAACAAATCATGTTAAAAAAATGTGAACAAAAAACTAACCAAAAACATTTGGTTGAATGTGAAGCCAAAAATCCTCTTTCAAGCATTACCGCCATGGATATGATTGGGCTAACATGGATCTTCAAAGATGAAAATTTGCTTGAAGAATTCAAATGATTACACTTAATCAAATAAGGGGAGGTGCAATAAATAAGTAAAATAGAAAATACAAACAGCTACAAAGATATCTATTCTGTATGGAAAGACGGTCTAGATCATTTCTATTCAAATGTAGAAAAGTCAATTCCACAGTTCCATCAAGCAGCCACTAATCTGGTTCAAGAATATGTCAAATCATGGAATGATGTTTTGTCATCAATAATTGATATTCAGAGAGAATTTGCAACCAAAACAAGAATAAAACCAAATCTTCCAGAAACATCAATTAGTATGATTCACGATTCTGCAGAAAAGATCAACAGATCATTTGATGCCCAAAATAAAATATCTATAGCATCAATTAATGCAGTACAACAAAATATCAAGACATGGAATGAAAATTCAAAATCTTTTATTAACATCAACAGAAACATGATGGATTCTTTGGCATTTAATCCAAAAATATGATTGATGTGTGATAGACTAGTCCATCATCACCCTTTTTTTCTTAAAATAATCTTGATGGGGTAATTTTAGATTAAAATTTTATCTTTTTATTCATGTCTGTAAAATACAATATTGTGTCTTTAACTGAAATTGATAATTTAGAACGATCTTGTCAGAAGGTTTTATCTCTTCCAAAGATTCGCTTTGTTGGAGTATTGAACAAAATGGGAAATAAAATTGCAGGAGGTTTTAAAGAAGGCGTGAAATCATTCCTTCCCGATAAAGAAAATAGAACGATGTATGTTCAACTTATGCTAGAGTATATGATGAGAAAAGACTTTGATGCACAACTAGGCAGTATCGACTATATTGTTTCAAGGAGAAGTAACGTTACAATGATCAGCATTCCAACAAAAGAATATCTTGTACTAATTTCTGCTGAACGAGATGCGAATGCTCAAGATATTATCATGCATGTTAATTCTGCTTTTACCACACTACCAGATATCAAACCATGATTCATTTAAGCGAATTTTCCCGTCAATGTTATTTGAATGGTTTTTTGTAACACGTTTCTTTCCACTAGGTCTTTTATTCAATACCTTAACTATATCCTATACACGTTATGATCCTAATCAAATTTGAA
>Ga0224496_10000193_pt1 | contig 44547 bp, 47 predicted proteins | sample SF_Jul11_sed_USG_2_FD_168127 | JGI IMG/M metagenome (GOLD analysis project Ga0224496, IMG submission 168127) | Sediment microbial communities from San Francisco Bay, California, United States - SF_Jul11_sed_USGS_8_1 | ecosystem: Environmental > Aquatic > Marine > Sediment | place: USA...
TAAAGTCTGAATTTGAGCTGTATCAATGTTTAAACTTACAAGCATTATAGTATCAGTCAGAGGTGGGATATCGCCTCTAGTTTCTAAGCTATCTAGACCAAGTAATAAAATGTTTTTATATCCATCAGTGGTTACTATTTCTGCATCCCAACCATCTTTAACTAATCGATAGGAATCCATTATGGAAAGATTTGATTCTTTTTGAAATGATCGATATTTAAAATACCCCAAAATAGAAACTCCAATTAGGGTTAGGAAGAAAAATAACAACACAAAAAGAAGTGTATATAACTGGGCTTTGAGAAATAATTTTATATCCACAATCTAATTATAAACTATGAGGTCTAAGAGAGACTAACCAAAGTTAAAATTAAGATTATTTTAATTTCATTTCTCGTAATTCTGGGAAAATTAAGAATAAAAATTCTCTAGCGGCATGCCTATTTTTTCCTTGATATGGCATATCATGAATATCAAATCCAGGAGAATCATTCATTTCAATGATTACATAACTATCTTTAGTTTGTTTTTTTGTAATATCACTACTCATAAAATCAACTCCTGCAAAAGCTAATCCTGGAATTGTATTTATAGCCTTCAAAGCAATTTCTTTTACACTAGGATGAACTAAATCTGTGTAATCATAAGCATCTCCACCTTGAGAAATATTTGAAACTTTTCTTAAGAAAATTTGAGTACCTACCTTGGGAACTGTGTCTAAATCTAAACCTTGCTCAGTTAGATATTTTTTTAATTTTTTATCTTTAATAATTCTTAAGTGAGATTTATCACTTCCTTTAATACCACGAATCTCTTCACTATTTTTTAATTTAATCAATTTTTCAATTGTATCTATTCCATTTCCAATAACATTTGCAGGGACTCTTTTTAAAACACCAATCACTTTATCTCTTGTACACAAAACTCTATACTCAGTTCCATCAAACATTTCTTCAACAATCACTCCTCTTTTCTTTTTTATAGAATATTCAAAAGCTAAATCAACAGCTTCAAAATATTGATCTGGAGTAGTAATGTCTAAACTAATATTCTCACCCCATGTTCCATCTGTTGGTTTAACCACTAATGGTTTATTTAAATTTTCATAGACATCATTCAGATACTCATTAGTACTATCTTTTCTAACTCTAAAACCTCTTGGAACCCTAATCCCAGCTTGTTGGAGAAGGTTGCTAGTAATCTTTTTATTATGTGTAGCATAAAGAGCCAAAGCTGTAGTTGTAGTAGGTATTTGATGATAATATGACTTTTCTTGACCTTTATATGTCAAAGTAACTATTTGAGTGCCAGGAATAATTTTCCAATCCACACCATAAAGCTCAGCCTCTCTGATGATTAAGCGAGAACTATTGCTAACACTTTTACTTTTTTTTAATCCTTCTGTAGAAAAATACTTGTATATATATTTTGTCAAAAAAACCTTTCGATAACTAATAATTTTATAAATTCTTTATAAGATGAAACCACTGAAATATTCAGCAATCAAATTTTATGAGGTGATAATTCCACCACCCAAACAGATCTTGTCTGAATCAGATTGAAGATAGAATACAGCAGCTTGACCCTCAGCAATCCCTTTGACAGGCTCAGACAGTTTGACTAACCATAAATTACTCTTGTGATCTTGCTTTAAAGTACAGCTAATTAATTGCCCTGTGTGTCTAATTCTGACAAGTAAATTCTCAGTAATTTCATTTTGAGAAAGACTTTTATTAATCCAATGCATATCTTTAACCATCAACTTATCACCATATGTCTCTGCTCCAAAACCAACCATTAACTGGTTAGTTTCTGGAATTTTCTTTATCACATAAAAAGGTGGGATGTTTTGTTTGGTAATAGTCTCACCATTATCTAGTGTAATAATTCTTTTTTTATTTATCTCAAAACCATGTCTTTGACCAATGGTATAAAACCATAATCCAAGATGAGATCCGATTACTTCACCATTTGTATTCACTACTTCACCAGGATTCTCACCTAATCTTTCTTTAAGAAACTCATGAACATTAATATCACCAATAAAACAAATTCCAACAGAATCCTTCTTATCACTGACATGAATATTTCTCTTCTCTGCTTCTGTTCTGACATCTTTTTTAGCGATATCAGCCAAAGGAAAGATTGTATGCTCGACTTGATCTTGACTCATTAGATACAAGAAGTAGGTTTGATCCTTATGTTGATCTACAGGAACCTTTAAGAAGCCCTCTTCTGATTTTGCATAGTGACCAGTCGCAACATAATCAAAACCATTCTCCATCGCCCATTCATAAAAAAGGCCAAATTTAATTTCTTTATTACACATTACATCAGGATTTGGAGTTCTACCTGCTTCATATTCTTTAAAGAAGTATTCAACAACTCTGTCTCTATAGGCATCTTTAAAATCTAAAACCTTAAATGGTAAATCTAAACTAAGAGCAACTTTAAGTGCATCTTTACGATCTTCTTCTGATCTACAACCAGGAGCTCTCCAACACTCTAAATAGACTCCAGTCACCTCAAAACCCTGCTCTTTGAGCAGGTGTGCACATAGTGAGGAATCAACTCCTCCAGACATGCCTAGGGCAACTTTTTTCTTTTCCATAAGTGACCATTATAGCAGAAATAGGCTTATAATGTTATTGCCTATTTCTACTAAAGCCCATGCGTTTTAAAATCTTAGCACCCATTTCTTTCAAACCAGTGGGCTTATCAATCGTATAATAGAAATAATTATTCCCATCGATCACCATTTTAAAAATACTGAACCTCTGTGACTTGTTTCCTTCATCATTAGAGACAAAAATCTCTCCTTGAAAATTAAAATCTTCATCGGCTATTGCTTCTTGTGTACTAACAAACCCTCCTTGCTCATTAGTAACTCCACCAAAGTAATAAACATCTGGTAACTGAGCTGCATTAATCATGTCTTTTACTGCATCTCTAAAAACAGCAAAATTTCCTTCAGCTATTGCTGTTCTTTGTTCATCCGGCAAATCTCTAAGTCCTTTTTCTATGAGTGCACAAACACCCTGGGATTGTTCCATTTCTCGGTTTTGATCTCCTGGTTCAGTTTTTTGTATCATATCTAGCCTTATTAATTAGTACAATCTTCTATCCCATACTCGCCATTTCTGGTTCTCACAATTGAATATGTAGTAGCAGGAATATTTAAATCTTCTGAAAGATCTCTTACTAGAGCTCTGACATATGTTCTTCTGCTAGCTTTAATCTCACACTTTGATATGTAGAAGCTAGCTTCATCTTTTGTACTTAAGTTATTAAAGAATTCTTCCCAGCCAGCTAAAACTTCTTCTTGTCTAAAATCACCTTCAACATTGTTTATTTTCTTTACAATGGTATTTTTTAGCTCTGCTTTATCAATTGTATTTAAGGAAATAACTTTAGCCTCAAAAATCTCTACAGCTCTAAAAAAGTCTTCCATTTCTTCACCACTCTTTGCCAAATCAAAGGCTGATTTCCCTTTGACTCTCTTTGCTGAGAACCTAGGTAATCTTTGATTAATCTTACCTACATATTTACTTAAATAATTGTCTAAAAATTCAATACTCTTTTTCTCCTTTTTAGAATATATGTTTTCAACATTTGTATTTTCACCATACTTATTCTCAGTGATTAATCCCAATAAGTCTTGAGAGTCTGTTTTAATTCCCCATAGAATTTCAAACTGATAAGTCTTTTCTACATCACCTAAGTCTTGCTTCTTATATCGGTCATCTCCACTTAGGATAATCAGGACTCCTTCTGCCATTGGGTCAAGAGTTCCAGTATGGGTGGCTTTTTCATGTCTACTCTTACCAAAATCTCTGGCTAACATATGGGAGGAAACTCCCTGTGGTTGATATACTGCTTTAATCATATTTATCTAATTAAAATTGCTCAAGTAAGTTAACTTTTCCAATTTTCTTCATTTCTTCTTTATATTTCTTTTTATTTGTAACATAAAAACTTGGTAACAGTGGTTTAAATTCTGGATTCATCTCTAATGCTTTATCTATATCTTCATATGACATTTTTCCAAAGTAAATATCATTAATATCAAAATCATTTTTATTTAAATAAGACCACATATCAACCATACCTTCAAAATAAACTAAATCCTTTGTGTAGCCACCGACTTCACTAGTATCTGATAAGCCTCTCTTTTGTCTAAAGGTTGCTGTCCAGCAACGATCTGGATCTTTTATATATTGGCTAAGGAATTGGTATACCTCTACAAAACCACTTTCTTGGGCTTTACAAACAGCTAAATAACGCAATGCAGAACTATATGCTATTTTATTTTTTAAGGGTAAAAGAGCATGCAAGATAGCTAGACCTTCTTCTGTTTTAAGGTAGCTAGAAAAGCCATATTTTTTCTTTTTTCTAAACCAAGGTTGTTGCTCATAATTAATACGACGGATAGCATGAGTACCAATCTCATGATAAAGCATACCTAATAGATCATCTTCTCTGAAAGAAACCGGAAGTCTTAATTTTATTGTTGTAGAATTTATTGAAGTTCTAGCTACAAATGAGCTAGACCAAATAATGCCAAATCTCTTTTCTAATCCATGCATCTTCAAGAATAGTTTAATTTTTTTAGTGACTTCTTCTTGATTTAGTTTTCTACCATTCTGTTCATCTAGATCATTTTCTGAATTGTTGGAAAAGGCTTGATCAACAATTTTTTGTGCTAATTTTATATACTTTTTACTTGGTATTCCATAATCATCTAATTTATCTGTAGGAATATTTTCCTCATAGATAAATTGAGGATTATAACTTGGATCAGAAAAAAACTTCTTTTTTTCTTCAAATAAATTAATAGGGGTTAAAATAGAAAGTATAGACATATATTAATCTTCTATATCACCGATCAAGTATCCTGGCAAATCTCGTCTACCTAATTCTACGTGATGTTTTGTTTTATTTAATGTTTTTGTTACAACCATAGCTGTATCATGCTTCTTTGATTTTAAACTAAATTTTACTTCAACAACCGGTAATTTACCTTCTAATCCTTCTTGTTGTCTCCAAAGTAAATCTTCTAAATCAACCAAACCTAATTCTTCAGCTAAATCAGCAGATATTGCACTGCGATAACGACCAGTATTAACTCTACCTTGTGTTGGATACCACTTCTTATCATCACCATAAATGGAAAGTTGTGGACTTGTTGAAATAATTTTCAAACCTTCTTCAATTTTTATCTTATCTGCAAAACTTTCTGCAAATAATGCTCTTGAAATCTTTACCCCATGCTTTGCGTCTCTGACTTCAAGTCCTTCAACTCTATCTAATCTTCTTTTTAGTCCATCACGATTAGCTAGTTGAATAGAAAGTCCTGGATATCCGTTAAGCTCGACTATCATTGGACCTTTTTCTGGGTGGATAAATAAATCTGCTCCCATAAAAACATACCCAGCTACACTTGAAGCCTCTATTGCGACTTCTAAAGCTTTTTCCCAATTAGGGATTAGAATTCCGTTAACTTTTTTCTTACTTCCTGGAAAATGAGTAATTTTTTCTGACTTTCCTGAAACAGCATAAGTAGTTACTCCAGTTGCCATATCAATTCCTGCTCCGATGGCACCTTGATCTAGGTTAGCTTTCCCTTGAGATTTTTTGGTTGGAATTCTTATCATGGCCATGACTGGCACGCTATTAAAAACAATTACTCTAATATCTGGAGTACCTTTGTATGCATACTTAGTCAAACTTGGGTGAGCTGCAATCATTTCTTCAACAATCGCTTTATGATTTTGGCCCCAGGTTGAATACTCTCCGTCTAGAATGTTACCAACATGTAAGTTGAGATCCTGAAGAGTGTGATTATTTCCATCATTATCTATCCAAATGTCTTTTTTTTCTACTTTCTTAGTAATTAAAACAATACCCTTTCCAGCGCTACCACTAGCTGGTTTTATTACAAAAGGGGTAGGGATTGAACCCCACTCAACATTCTCTATATCTTCAAGAGAAGAAAAAATATGATAAATTTCAGCTGTAGGAATATCATTCTCACTGAGTAATTCTTTGGTCTTTAATTTAGAAAAGCCATACTTTTTGGCAGAATAAGGATTTTGGTTAGTATAGTAGTACCGACCATTCATCCCTAAAATATGAGAAGGCTTGATTGACATTTTTATTCTTCCTCAATTAAAGATCTAAATCTGAACCATTCTTTAAGTCTAAGACCCCCAAATTTTCCAATTACTAAGTTAATTAGTACAGTGGTAATAATTAATAATTCAGGTTCAGTTAATGCAAATTTTTGCATTACCTCAGACCTAAGAATTAAACTTGAAACAAAGGCTAATGCAAGAGTTTCAATTGTTAATGCAATCGCCTCTGATTCTTTTGATTTTGCTTGAGCATCTAAGAAATTCTCAGCAAGCAAGACTAAAATCAAAATAGGGAAAATATTAATACTCATCAAAGAGACAAGACCAAAGGTTGGAGATAAAAGAATTACTCCAAAGATACCCATTGAGATGACCCATAGTAATAAAGCTGTACGTGGCAGGTATGACAGCTTAGTCTTTTTTAGAATTCTCTTTGCAATCAAAGCTACACCAACAATCGCTCCAAATATAGTAATACCTTCGACAATCCCTGTAGAAACCAAAGCCATCGCTAAGACAGCTGGAATATAAATACCAAAGCCTCTCAAGCCAATCATATGTCTAGAAGCACCGATCAAAGAGGCAACTAATGGAAAAGTAAAACCAAAACCAAAATGTTTGGAGTAACACCCTCAGTAATCGCATTTCTGATTGCATGTTGAATAAAGTTATTCCAACCCAATGGACCAACTGGTGTTTCTTCTAGATAAGTCGCCAATTTACTTTTTTGTTTCTCAGTAGGCTGAGTAATATCTTCATCAGTTTTTTCTTTAATTTTCTCAACCACCTCTGCAGAAGGAGATGCTAAAGAAGCTGCAGGAGTAGCATCTGCTGAGTCAGTTGAGTCATTCAAAACTTCTAATTTAGCATTGAGTAAATCAGCTTGAGCGACTACTGGCTTTGCTTGAGTTGATAAAAAGAATGTACTAAAAATAAAAAGTAATAAAAATTGTGAAATAAGTTTTTTCAACATATGGTTCATTATACCTTAATTAAAGGATTAATCCCAAAAATCCCTGGAAGAATCCTAGAATTATTGATACTACCAATAAGGTAAAGAAATAATTTAAATCAGTACCAAATAAAGTCATGTTGTCTATTTTGAAGCCAGGTACTAAATAGGTGGCTAACCATAGTAAACCAACGTGAATTACAATCGAAAATAGACCTAAGGTGACAATGTTAATTGGTAGGAATAATAACTTTAAGATAGGACGAACAATCTTATTTAATAAAGTAATCACCAAGGCCGCAATTACATAAGTAGTCCAATGAAGAATAGTTATATTAGGGAAAAAGTAGGTAACAATAACAAGTGCGATAAGTGTAGCGATAAATGGTTTAAGAATTTTCATAACCTTAGTATATTAAATTTAACCTTGTAGGTCTACCTATGTTAATAACTTCATTCTTGTCCTGTTATGTTACAATTTAACTCGATGAAAAAACCCAATTTCTATATCACCACTACCCTTCCATACGTTAATGCAGAACCACATATTGGCTTCGGACTAGAAATTACTGCTGCTGATGTCATAGCAAGATATATGCGTCAGAGTGGTCACAATGTGATATTTAATACAGGCACTGATGAACATGGACAAAAGATCTATGAGAAAGCCTTAGAAAACAACCAAACCCCACAAGAATACACAGACTTCTGGGCAGCTAAGTTTGAGAATCTCAAAGCTCTTTTAGACGTTGATTACACTCACTTCATTAGAACCACAGATAAAGATCATAAAAAAGCAGCCCAAGAATTCTGGAGGATAGTAAATAACAATGGCTACATCTATAAAAAGATGTACAAGGTTAAATATTGTGTTGGTTGTGAACTAGAGAAACAAGATAGTGAACTAACCGATGGTAGGTGTCCATTACATCCAAACAAAGATCTAGAACTCAGAGAGGAAGAAAACTATTTCTTTAAGTTCTCTGCTTTCCAGGACAAACTAACAGAGTTATATGAGAACAATCCAGACTTTGTTAAACCAGAAGGTAAATTTAATGAGATAAAATCCTTTGTTAAAGGTGGTCTTAAAGACTTCTCAATCTCTAGACTCAAAGAAAAGATGCCATGGGGTGTAGAAGTACCAACAGACCCAGACCATGTTATGTATGTTTGGTTTGATGCCCTCGTTAACTATATTTCTACCTTAGGCTGGCCAAATACAGAAGGAGAATACAAAGACTTCTGGCCAGGTGTACAAATAGCAGGAAAAGATAACTTAAGACAACAATCAGCAATGTGGCAAGCAATGTTACTAGCAGCAGACCTACCTCCATCAAAACAAATCCTTATTAATGGCTTTGTCAGTATTGATGGACAGAAGATGAGTAAATCACTAGGTAATGTTATCTCACCACAAGAAATGGTCGATAGATATGGTACAGATGGAACTAGATTCCTTCTGATGTTCCTTGGGCCAATCGGTAGTGATATGGATACCAGCTGGGAGAAACTAGATACTGCTTTTACTGCTCATCTTTCTAACGGGATAGGTAATCTTTGTTCTAGAGTAGCTAAGATGTGTGAGAAAGCTGAGTTAAGTGGAAATAAAGAAACTGTAGAAGTATCAGAAACAGTAAGTGATAACTTAGAACAAATGAATATTAAAGAAGCTTTAGAAACAATTATTAAAGCAATTGGTGAAGCTGATGGTTACTTAAGCAAGCAGCAACCATGGACTAAGAGTGGTGATGAGCAGAAAGTTATCTTAAACAAATCAGTGACAATGATTAAACAAATAGCTACTGACTTATTACCTTTCATGCCAAAGACTGCACAGAATATTGTTGATCACTTCAGTAATGACAAGATTGTTGCTCTTAAACCATTGTTCCCTAGGTTAAGTAAGTAACTACCAAACTATGGTCATAGACACCCACTGCCACTACAACGATCCCAAGATCAAAGATAATCTAGAACAATATTGGAAAGAGGCTCAAGACAAAGGGGTCACTACTGCTATTCTCATTGGAACCAATATTGAAGATAGTAAAGAAGTCATAGAGATGGCACAAGCTAATAAAGACTTCTACGCAGTCATTGGTGTTCATCCAGAACATGCAGATCAGTTAGATCTTAATCAATTAGAACAACTAGCTAAAGAAGATAAAGTGATTGGAATTGGAGAAATTGGTTTAGATTACTATTGGGAAGATAAATCAGCAGATAACTTTCCCCAAATAGTTCAAAAACAAAAAGAAGTTTTTATTAAACAACTAGAGTTAGCTAATAAACTTAACCTACCTGTTTCTATTCATGTTAGAGATAAGAATAATGAAGCTTATGATGATGTCTTAGCTATTATCAAAGAACACACTCCAAACAGTAACTTTGTTCTTCATTGTGTCTCAGGACCAGAACATTATATTGAACAGATGATCTCCCTAGGTGCTTATTTTGGTTTTGATGGTAATGTTACCTACAAGAATGCAGAAGATATTAGAAATATCTTAAGGATGGTACCTAATGACAAGATAGTGGTAGAAACAGATGCTCCTTATCTACCACCAGTACCTTATAGAGGTAAGGTGTGTGAGCCTTGGATGGTTGTTGTTACTGCTGAGTATATTGAAGAGGAGTTTAAAATTGATAAAAAAGAATTTAAAGAAAATAGTAAAAAACTATTAAATATCTTAATGCCTACCTCTTAAAGATAAAAAACTTCTTTTTGTTTTAAATGGATTATTTTCAGCCTCATAAAATCCTTGGAAAGTTTTCCAGATATTATCTTCTTCACCAATTAGAACAAGTGGTGAAATTTGGCTTTCTGGTAATTCATAAGTAGATGCATCTAAAGGATCATGAAGTCCCCTATGAGGTCTAGTTGGATCAAATGTTGCAATAGATCCATCTCCTAAGTCAACTTTTACTAATGAATGTGACTGCTTAACCTTGAGCGGATTAGGATTAGCATGAATTGTAACTGTTTCAACATTAGGATTATCTAAAGCTAATGCATCACTAGTTGTATGACACAAGCTACCTATATCATGTCCAGTCTTCTCAATTTCTTTAGTATCTAGATCAACAACTTGATCCATCCGTGGAATTAGTGATCTAACAATATCAATAAACCTATTTTGATATTTATCATTTGTAAAAACAAACAAAAAAACATATCCTCTATATTCAAGAGGAGTAAAGCCTTTTTCCTTTTTTAATTCTTCATGACAAGGAAGACCAACTAATCTTCGATCACCTTCAGGGATCATTTTTATCCCCTGTTTTTCTAAAAAAACTTCTCTAGTTTGTTCTGTCATATTAACTATCTTATCAGTCCCCCCCCACGATATCCAACACCCTCTCCATATCTGCTTGAGTCTTAGATACATCACCTCTTAGAGTAATTACAATCTTTGTTTGTCTATTAGATCTAGATAACTTAATCTGACTCTTAGCTTGGAGTCTTCTTTGGAGTTGTTCTCTTACCTTATCTACTACTGCTTGATCTACTGTTTCTATAATATGATTCTTACCACCCTTTGTTATTCCACTGTTTTGTTTATAGTGTCTGACTAACTCTTCTGCTCTTCTGACAGATGCTTTGTCTTTGATAATTTGTCTAAAGATCTTCATGGCCATCTTCTCATCATCTAAAGAAACCAAGGCTCTAGCATGACCTTCTGAGATAGTACCTTCACTAAGTGCATCTTTGATAGCATCAGGTAGTCTAAGCAGTCTCATGGTATTTGAAACATATGAAGGTGACTTACCTACTCTTTCAGCAACCTTTTCTGAAGTTAGATTAAATTCTTGTAACAGTCTGTTAAATGCTTGAGCTCTTTCTAGTGAGGTAAGGTTAGATCTTTGGACATTCTCTACAATAGCCATCTCTAACATACCCTTTGGGGTAGTCTTTTTAACATGGACTGGGACTTCAGTAAGACCAGCTAATTTAGAAGCTCTCCATCTTCTTTCTCCTGCAATGATTTGATATCCAGCTGGAGTATGAGCCACTACTAGTGGCTCTAGTACTCCATACTCTTTAATTGAGTTAGATAGTTCCTGTATCTCTTCTGTCTTGATCTTCTCACGTGGTTGAAAAGGATTAGCTTGTAATTGATCAATGGAGAGCATTTGGAGTTTAGACATGCTTAATGTATATCACATTTCACGAGGGCTGTCTGAGGAAATAAAGTTTTCACACCCATAGATACACAAAGCCCTCCGTCGATAGGAGGGTTGTGATGTTACATGTTACCGATTTCACTAGCTTGGTTTCTCACTACCGATAAGGGTTGTGAAAATTTCATGACCTAGTTCAATCCGGCGGATAAACTCTTCCCATGCCAGTATATCCATTGAGTCATCAGCTTCTTCAAACCTACTTTGAGCGTATACCAGACGAATCCGATACATGGCATATACCTGTTGAGGATTCTGGGGGACAAAACGATTGTCTTTTGCTCCACCAACTGCTCCAAATGGGTAAGTTTGATATTCAGCTATCAGAAGAGATTCCGGTCTTACTGAAGTTCTATGACGTGTTACATCTTGAAGATTTGCACGTAACTGAGCAACTTTCAAACTTTGTAAAGCCATAATGCCTTTGCTCGCCTTTTTAGCTTTCTCAAAGTCAGAATCTGAAGTTGAAGAAATATACCAACCCATCTCTTCTAACTGATAATACCAATTTGATGTACTGGGATTTACCAACCATTCATCAAACATGGCTTGCAAAGTCTGTTCTTGTTCAAGTTCCATTGATAACCAAAGAACATCATCCATTAGTACCACCGGAGCCATCATGCCAGGCCAATAGTCATTAGCGACTAGTTCTTTAGGAAGGCATGCCGTCAATCTACGAAACTCTGCACTTTGTTCAAAGCGATCCCACTTAGTCATCTTCTTTCCTCATTTCTCATCAGTAAATAGTCCCATAATTATACCACAATACAACTATATATCCATCAAAAAACCTCCCATTACAGGAGGTTTTATATTTCTAATTAATTATGAATTATTTAGTAACAACAGAAGCTGTTGTCTTACCAAACTTCTTACCAAATTGTACAAAACCATCAATCATAGCAAAGATAGTATGGTCTTTACCCATTCCTACACCTTTAGCAGCTTTGACTTTAGCACCACGTTGTCTAAGGATAATTTGTCCGACAGCGATTTTCTCACCACCAAATTTCTTAACACCAAGTCTTTTACCATGGCGTTTACCTTGTGCTTGTTGTGCTACTTTACCTCCAGCTTTGACGTGTGACATATTAGTTTATTTATTTTTTATTTAATGTAAATACAATTATTTGTCTCTGAACAACAGCGCCAAATCTGGCATATACTACTGGTTCAGAGGTAGTAGTGTAACCTAATTGCTCTAACTTGTCAATTAATTTAGCCAAGTCATAAGTCTTTTTTGGTGTTTCTACCATTGGAAAAACGATAACAATCTTTCCTCCACCCTTTAATACTTCTCTAAAAGCTTTAAATGCACCTAAGTACATCTTTTCTAAACCTTTAAATACATTGTTTAATTCTTTAAATTGTGGCTTTGGTTTACCAAGGAAAGGCTCTGTGACAATAACATCAACTGGGTTTTCTCTTAATTCTTGAAGCTTAGCTACTTGAGTAGCATCACTGAAGAAAAGCTTTGCTTCTCCTGTGACATCATATTGATCTCTTAACCATTCAATATTCTTTTCAGCTCCAGCTGTAGCACGACCATCAATATCACTACCAACTACATCATGACCAGTCATAAGACCTTCAAGAAGAACTGTTCCAGTTCCACAGAATGGGTCATAGACAGTCTTTGAAGTATTACCTGTACCGATATTAACCATCATTCTGGCTACTTTTGGTGGAAGCATTCCCTTCTTACTATCTGCATATGGTTTTCTTCTATCTCTTTTTGTCCAGTCATCAATGTCTTGGACATCGATAGTCTCACCAAGATAAATCTTGTCTAAGCTACCAATCACATCAACTTCAATGACATCATTTTGATGAAGTAAGACTGCAGCACTAAGGCCTGTCTTAATATGTTCAATAAAACGGCTAGGAAGATCAAAATGTTTCTTGATCGCTTTTTTAATTTGTGTTTCTGAAATTTCTAGGGATGTTTCTCCAAGGAGACCGAGACCAAAAGTAAGCTTACCTTCTACTTTTCTCTCTACTAAATATGAAGCGATTTCTTTTAAAGATTCTTCTTCATATCTGTAAGTTCTTTGATTTGTTTAACTAACTTTACTGTTCCACCTGTCTTTTTAAAGATAGCTTTTGCAGTTTCATCATCTTTAATCTCTACGTGAGCTAACTCCTCTGTAATAGGAGTCACATCATCACCAAGCAAAGAGCGAAGTTCTAACAAAGAAAGTTCTGGTGTATTTCCTAAAAGGAAAAAGTAACTAGACATAGAATTTAGTATAACAGTTTAAAGGGAAGATTATTTAATCTTGACGACTTCAAGAGTACTCTGATGAGATCTGTGACCTTTAACCTTACGGTATTTAGATTTTGCTTTATATGTAGCAACTCTAAGTTTCTTACCTTTACCGTGAGAAAGGACCTTGAGGGTAACAACAGCTTTTTCTACAAGTGGAGTACCGACTTTAACGTCATCTCCATTAGCAACAAGTAAAACATCTTTAACATCAAAAGAAGAACCTTCTTCTTGATCTAAGAGGTCTACAACAAAAGTTTCACCAACGATAAGTTTGTGTTGCTTGCCGAGTAATTGAATAATAGCGTATTGATTTTTGTCTGACATGTAATGTTTCCTTTTAAACAAGGCCTAATTATATCATGACTTGAGGTAATAGTAAAAGGGGCTGTATTTCTTACTGATTCTCAAACCTACCCTTATAAAAAGCCTCTCCTTCACATCTTTGGAAGGCTAACTGGCAAATTCTTTCTCCTGCATGAAGAGATAATGTATTGGGACTTAAATTAGTAATTTCTAAAACCTGATGATTATCTACTCCTGGTTGAATAAGACCTGCAGAGATATGGATAAGAAGTCCCAATCTTGCAAATCTACTTCTACCCTCTAACCAACCACAGATATTACCTGGAAGATTAATCTTCTCTTTGGTAATAGCGATAATAGTTTGTTGAGGCTTTATCTCAATCATATCTGTCTTGATATGATCTGTGTAATCTAAGTAATTTGTTTCTTCTTTAATGGGAATAACAGTTGATTGATCTTTATATACCCAGAAATCATCAGCCAAGGTTAGGTCAACAGAAACAACACTAATCTGGTCATCGCTTAAAGGTGGGGTAATTTTAATATTACCTTCCTCTAACTCCTTTTTAATGGCTTGGTTTGTTAAAAGCGGCATAGGAAATAGATTGTACCACTAAAAAAGTAGTATGTAATAAATAACTATAACTCTTGATGATTTCTCTTATTTCTTATAAATGAGTAAGCAATAACACCGGCAAATCCAATCCCAACAGTAAGTGCAAGAGCTATTAAAACTTGAGTTAACAAACTTAGAGAATCTTCAGATGTCGTCACTACTGGTGTTTTTGTTGTAACCTCTTTGTCTGATCCAAGGTTTCTAACTACCACTTCCTTAGCTGAACAATTAGGGCTAGATGGATTTGTCGCAAGTCGACAAACTCCAGTAGAACAACTGAGAGTATCTCCACAGTCACTGTTTGTTGTACATTCTTTACTACAGAGGTTTTCTATTGTGTTTGTAATAGTCTGGTCTGACTGACAAACACTACTTTGAGGATTTGATGTGACTCGGCACTTACCTTCAAAACAACTTAAACCAATTTTACATTCTATTGCTTGAGAACAATCTTGATTACAACTTTTACTTCGTTGAGAGATATCTTCACATTTTAGACTGGTCAGATTTGTTGCTAAACGACAGCTACCTTCATAACAAAGTAAATTCTTGCCACATTCTGAAGAAGATTGACAAGATTCATTACAAGCTGCATCGTCTGTTGTAATAACTACTTGTGCAATGACAGAATCAGTTGCTTCCTTTTCTTCACCCTTTGTTATGACTGGAGTTGGAGATACCTGAACAAAACCACCTTTAGGTTGAGTTACTATTCTTGGGGTCGGTGTAGGAGTTGGAGCAGTTGCGATTTGATACTCTTGAATGATAATTGGTTTAAGGATATTTCTTAATTGTTGATGTTTATTTACTTTTGTAAAAAAGCCGTCAAAGACCATTGCTAAATTACCTGATTTCTTTGCAGTAAAGGTAATTTCAGCCACATCAATAGGGCTATTACTACTAAATGGTTTATATGGATCATTGGTAATTGCCGCAAAACTAACTTTATGACCACCTTCAATACTTTCAACCTTATCCCAAGCCCATCTCAATCCTTGCCCTTCTTTAACGTTAATTGTGACTTCGTCTGTAACATCTGTCAGTAAGTCAAAAACAACTTGAATACCATCTATTGATTCTCCATTTGTATCTAATCTTACAAAAACAGTTGAGAGAGTCTCTGCTCTGAGTGGGGTTGTGGATGGAACTAAAATAATTTCTGCTTTTCTATAATCTTCACTAGCTTGTTTCCTAACTTCTTGACTTTGTAAAAGTCCAACAAATATTCCCACAAAGATAGACACAAACAGAAAAATAATTGAGATAACACTTAACGCGTGATGACGAGCTTCCTTATTTTTAACTACATTAATCAATGAGCCTTCAATCTTCTCTAATTGTGTTTTATGAAAGGGATTTAAATTCATGTTAATTAATTAGATACACTAGTAACTGCTTTGCCTTCACACTCTGATAAGTCAGAGATTCCTCTTTTACCCCATTCTTTAAATAATAATGAAAGTTTTCTGGTACTGAGTCTCTTTTCTTTCACTAATACTGTGTAATCATCTAAATCAGTAATATTGTCACAGCTATAGTCAGCTTGAAGGCTCAATGTCCCAGCCTTAACTACTCCTACAGCAAAGAAAAGCATACCAATGACAAAGATTGATATAAACTTTTTATTAGAAAATTTTGAAGATAACAACATATCTAAATATAGTATGTATATCTAGATGATAAAAGTCAACTTATTGTGCAACTTCTTTACTTTGTAAAGCAATTCTCAATGCTCCATAGACAGGATCTTTAGTTGGAATAACTATATTTAAGGTTGGGAATGCTTGTGATAGCTTTCCACTTACTAGCTGTTTCATGTAGTCATTAAGGAGTACTTTACCAGCAAAGACACAATCAGCTGGTCTGTTGTTTAGACCTAATTTTTCTATAACAACCTTAGCCATTATAAAAAGTTCCTCTCCAGCTTTATCTATAATTGATTTTGCCGCAGCATCCCCTTCTGCTGTTGCCTCAAAAGCTAACTTTGCTAATGCTGCAATCTGCATTTTTGACAAAACAGGATTATATACACTTTGCTTAAGATCTGGAATTGAAGCTGTTTGAAAATAACTATTTACTTTCTGTTCTAAAAGAGACTTGGGTGCTCGACCATCATAACTTTTAGCTGCCATTTGTAATACCGAAAGTCCAATTTCATAACCAGAGCCCTGATCAGAAATAATATAATCCAATCCTCCAGTCTTATGTGTCTGACCCTCACTGTTTAATCCAAAACAATTAGATCCTGTTCCTGAAATAATTGCCAATGCGTCATTACTATCTGATGCAGTTCTCAATGCAATATAAATATCATTCATGAATTGAAACTCTTCTATTTGAAAATCTGATAGAACATGTCTGAAGGACTCTTCTGTTTTTTTCTTTTCTATCTCGGTATCAATCCCAGCCAGACCCATCACTAATTTTTTGATTGTAAATCCTGGAGGTAAATTTTGTGTTGCCTGCCTAATTCCTTCTCTTAGAGCAAAACTAGCTGCACCCAGATTAGAAACAGTTAAACTAGTTGGACCAGATAACCCTTCCCCGACTACTTCTCCATTTTCATCTGCACACAAAACTCTCGTCTTGGTACCTCCACCATCAATAGCTAAAAAATAATTCATAATTCGTGAATAATAGAGGGTTGCTCAACTTTTACTTTTCCTAGCTTAACAAGAGCTTGTTGATAGAGCAAGACTGTTCTAACATACTCAGCATGGGACCAAACAAGTGGTGTAGCAGACAAGGATTCTCCATGATCTGGATCTAACTGTTCTGCCATCACTCCAGATGGGTATAAGTGTTTCTCAATCCAATCAAATATTTGACGAGCAAAATCGAAATCTTCTTCTGAAACATTATCATTAGCTAATCTTCTCTCAACTTCCCATAAGGTTGTAATAAACCAAGGGTTTGACTTATCTCCACTCCTAAAATAGGCATCATTTTCATATCTAATAAAGCCACCTGTATCTCCAGGATTCCCTAGTCTTTCCATAACTTGTTTATGTGTATTTTGGAATAAAGGATCATCTTGCTTAAACATCCCAAAATACCATAGTCCAAATAGTGAGCTTGAGTCTATAACTTCAATTTGTTTTATTTCTCCATTACAACATTCAACATAGCGAATAAAGCTATTTAAGTTTGTACTATATAAATGATCTATTGTTGCTTTCTTTACTTCTTTAGCAGCCTGTTGATACTTCCTCATGTGATTTCTCTTACCCAGTAGCTCACTAAACTTTGCAGCAGCCATTAAGCCCCCATATACACTTGCACAAGTATATGTAGAAACTCCTATTACTTCTTCCCAAAGGTCATAAGAAGGCATGGGCAAACCACTCTCTTTATTTCTGAAATCAACAAGGAAATTTGCCATTTTTTCAATAAATGGTTTATACAAATCTTCAATAAACTCAATATCTTTTGTATGGTCATAATGATGCCATAAAGAGTATAAAACCGAAGCTGTTTCATCTTCTTGAATAGGCAATTGAAGTTTCTTATCTTGTAACCATACACTTTGTGCCGAAGGAGAATGCCAGGTTGAACCTAAGCTTTGATCTGAGTTAAATCGATGATGTAAGTACCCATCTTCATGTAGGACATCTTTACAAAACTTAAAGAAATTCTTTGTTACTTCTGTGAACCCAGCTCCATCTAAAACACTGACAATAAAAGCAGCATCACGAGGCCACATATATGCATAATCATCCTTACCATACTCAATCATGGCACTATCTGCTGAAGCAATAATACTTCCCCTATTGTCTGAATGAGCTCTTAGAATAAATAAAGATGTATTAAAAAGTTTATTTTGCTCCTTTGTTAAAAAGTTAAAATGGAAGTTTCTTCTATCTAACCAAGCATGCCAATAATCTTCAGTAGAATGTAGCATTCCTTCTGGAGTCTTATTCATCACCATATCATTGAGAGAATAAACTTCATCCAAAGTCTTGGCAGCGGCTATCCAGTAATAAATAGTAGATTTTTTCTTTCCTTCACATGATGTACAAAATCTAATTGTACTATCTACGCTACCATGCTCTACTCCATTCTTCCCTAATTTACCATCCTCTGCATCAACATAGGTACCTTTATGTCCTTCATAGTTATAAGCACCCACTGAGAAATCATCCATTTTTTGACCAGAGTCTGTTCTTCCATTAACAATAAAAATTCTTCTACCTTTATAGTGAACTACTGCATTATGGGTAGGATCATAGAAAGCAGTATTACGTTTCTTATTTTCCCCAATTAGAAAAACTTGGTGGAAAAAGACTTTTACATCTCGGATATCATCAGTATGGTTATATATCTCTACCTTACGAATAAAGACATTTGACTCGTTATATACACAGTCTTCCATTACTAGAGAGATATTAAGATCTTTATTCTTACAGACTAAATAGCCAATCATTGTCTCTGGCTTATACCCAATCTTTATTACCCAAGTACCATCATCTAACCAAGTAAATTTATCATCGACCATAATACCGATTCGATGTTTGTTACCTGAGACATGGTTTTCTAAACCAACATAGGGGAAATAAAAATCGCGCACAAAACCAAACCTATCAAGGCAGACGACAGATTGACCGTTTCCAAGTACTAAAGCTCTGGGCATACAAACAGTTTAGCACTTTTAGAATATATAGAGGAATAGTAGAAAAAGGGTTATTGATACAAAAACGACGAAGGATATTTCCCTTCGCCGATTTCTTGTATATTTGAAAGCAGTTTATAGAGGCAAGACCAATGATCTGATCTTATCCTCTGTTTTGTAAATAACATGATGACCAAGTTTTTCAGTTATTTCATCACGTTCTATACCGGTAAAAACTGCGATTTTTTTCTCAGCACGGAGAGTTTGAAACAAATGCCGTGCACTGCCAGTAAATGAATGAGTCACAGACACCAGTAGATCAGTGTTTTCAGGCAACCGATCTGGCATGGTTGTTTGCCAGATAATAGATTTAAATCCTTCTCTACGAAGCATCAAATCTATCTCATTGAAGAAACGTTCATTGTTTGTCACGACCACTGCACTCTTATCATTCTCAGACATAAGTAACTCCTTATCATCGTAAATTCTTCGTTATTATAGGACAATAGTATTATAAAATCAAGCTATAGACGTACAAAAGGCGAGGTATGACCCCGCCAATTGGTGAAAATTATTCAGATACTCTGCTTAAAGCTTCAGAGATATCTATAATTGAGAACGGCATAGAAACAGTGTTACAGGTTGTTGAACCATATACTGCTCCAACAAAGATAACTGATGTATTTTTCAGGATTCCAGTGATATATTCACATAGCTCTTGCGTAATGCTATGTGCATGAAATATTACCACACCATCAAAATCAGAATAATCTAAATATACACTGGTCATATCTTGCAAAACAAGAATATTTTCATACCCAAGCTTCTTTAATATCAGCCCGAGTGTGTACCGTACTCCAGAATCTCTTGCAACAACTATCAAACCCATCTGTAAACCACCTTTATATCGTAAATATTCAGCAGCATTATATCACTACGCATATGATATGTAAATAAACTATGGGATTATTGTAAAATAAATTATTCCTGAGGAGGAGTTTCAGTATCAGTCTGAACTTGAGTCTGAGGCTCAGGTTGCACTTCAGCAGCTTCTGCTTGTCTGGCCGCTCTTCTTCTACGAATGGCTATCTCAAGAATAATTCTTAATATAACTACAATACCTGCAAAGATGATCTCAATTAGACTTAAAGGCGGTAAATCAAATTTTCCACTGTTTGACCATGCAATCCATGAATTATATTTAAGCAAACCAAAGTGAATCATAACAAAGATATAAGCGAGATACCCAACTCTTAAAGTCTGCCGCCATCTCTTGCTTCCCAGCTCATGCATAACATCATCATTAGAAACAACTGCCATCACTATAAAAATAATAAGACCAAGTGTGGCAAAGATCATTGTGGGAATATGTCCTAGCACCCAACTTGGAAGTGGAAATTTATTTGGTAAAAGAAATAAAGATACAAATATATGGATAACAGAATAATAAAAACCTACTAATCCTAAAACTTTTCTATAGATAATTTTAGTATCTACAAAGTCCCAGAAATAACACAGTCCACTAAGAGCAAAAGATAAACCAATTAAAATAATAGAAACAAAAGCAAATGCTTTATTTGCAATATATAAATCAAAATCTCCTCTTCGAACAAAAAGATATAAACTACCTAAAACAAAAGTTATGACACTAAAGACAAGTGTATTAATCCACATTCTTAAAGGACTAACTGGTTTTGTCTTTTTAACTATTTGATTAAATCTTTCTTGGAAAGGCATTTTTATTATCTAATTTATTACGTAATTAATTAAATAATACCTTGTAATTGACTAACAAACAACTTTTTTAACTTAAATTAAAAATGAGGACTTATATTTAATTCTTTGTAAATAATTTTTTTACTTCTTCTTTAGTCAACTTAATAGATCTCTTCTGTCCAAGCATCTTGATATCAAACGGACCCATCTTTACTCTAACAAGTCTAATTACGTTATAACCAATTCTTCTCATCATTCTTCTGATAATACGATTTTTACCCTCATGCAAAATAATCTCAAGCCAAGTGTTACCCTGCTCATGTCTTAAAATATTGACTTCGTCAGGTTGAACATAACCTTCTTTAAGCTTTACACCTCTTTGGAGATGATTTAATGCTAAATTACTTGGAGCTCCACCAATTAAAACATGGTAAACCTTCTTTATTTCATGGGTTGGATGAGTCATCTTGAAAGTGAAGTCGCCATCATTAGTTAAGATCATTAATCCTTCACTATCCATATCAAGTCTTCCGACAGGATAAAGTCTATCCTTTTCTTCAGGGACTAATTCTAAAACTGTTTTTCTACCTTCTTCATCTTTGACTGTAGAAACATACCCTTTTGGCTTATTTACTAAAATATAGATAGGAACAGGAGGTTTTCCGGTAGTAACTTTCTTACCATCTACAACAATGATATCTTCACCAGCTTTGATTCTTTGACCAATCTTAGCTACTGCACCATTGACTTGAATCTTCTTTTCTCTAATTAAATCTTCTGCTTTTCTTCTAGAAACTATACCTAATTTAGCCAAGTAGGCATGAATTTTAGGATAACGACTTTTGTCTGGTGGACCACTTGGTTTACCTCCAGAGTTTGGTTTATTTGAATTTGGTTTTCTTTTTTGATTACTGTTTTGATCAGGCATATTCTTGTATTATATACTTAAAGTCTAATTATTATGAACCTGACATCAATACTTGCCCTATTTATTAGTGGTGTTGCGCTACTTTTAATCTCCTCACGCCTTCTAGTTGAAGTTAGTAAACAACTAGCAGAGAAGTGGAAACTCTCCCCGTTATTTATTTCTTTGGTTCTTGTTTCACTTGGTACTAATCTCCCTGAATTCACTGTGCTCATCTCATCATTACTAAGTGGAGATGCTGGTCTTGCAATGGGAAATGTGGTCGGAAGTAACATTAGTAATATTACTTTGATCTTTGGAGCTGGAATTATTCTTCATTCTCCTAAAATTGGAACCGTAAAAACTCAAAAAAATAATCTATTAATGCTGCTACTGACAGTAATCTTTGTAGCAATGGAATTTTTACCAATTCATAGGCTAATTAAAGGAATTACTTTATTAATCTTCTTATTTGGATTTATCGTTTATGAATATTCTCTAGCAAAATATGGACAGTTGCATGAAGACAAGAACTTATTTGAGAAAATTGAAGATAAGATTGAAGATACAACTGATGACGTCTTCAACCAAGGTGGTTCTATTCTTATCTCTGTCTTAGCTATAGTTGGAGCAATTTTTGGACTAGGAGTCGGAAGTGATTTGATTGTTGGGTCTGTTAATCAACTGGCAACACTTCTTAATATTTCTACTACTTTAATTGGAATCACACTTGTCGCAACAACAACTTCTCTACCAGAGATGATTACTATAATTATTGCTGGAGCTAAGAAAGAAGATAAGATTGTTGTAGGAACACTAATAGGTAGTAATATATATAATTTGGCAATGTTTGTCCCAATATTACAGTTTTCACCATACAATATTGGTCTAAGTAATAGTGATTTAATCTATCTACTCTTCTCAGTCTGTTTCTTTGCCTATGTGATAATCTCTTCAAAAGGAAAAAGAGTTCCAAAGATGTATGGGGCTGTCTCTATTGCTATCTTTATCTTTTTCTTGATTACTTCGTTTAGTTAGATAATTATCTATTCTTTATTGCAGCTTTAAGAAATTTTCTATGTCCTTCTGGTAAGTCTATTTTGAGAGCCTCTTCTACACTAACCCATTTATACTGGTCATGTTCCCAGCTTAATCTTACTTCACCACTCTTTAGATTGGCTTTATAACCAATAAGTAGAATACTAGACTGTGGATCATCTCTAAGATGAGTAATTAGTGATATTGGCGCTACATCTTCTATCTCTAATCCAGTTTCTTCCCTTGTTTCTCTAACTATACCCTCTTCAGCTTCTTCCTCTTCTAATGCTCCACCAGGAAAATCCCAGCCACCAGCTCGAGCACACTTATTTGATCTTTTGAGAAAAAGAATTTCATTATTTGAATTAAAGACAACTACTTTTTGTCCAACTCTAAAGTTAACAATGACAGAAACATGGTCAGGATTATATTCATTCATATTGAACTAAGTCTGTCTTGTATGTAGTACTGAATGAAAGACCTTTATATCTTCTTCATGATCTGAAAAAATATCTCTATATACTTGAGAATCATTGGTAGATTTATTAAAACTCTTACGAAGTGAACCTGCCACAATATCAGCAAGTTGAATTAAAACATTAAATTTAGAATCTTGGAAAATAAGATGTTTCTTTGTTTCTTCTGGAGAGCTACAAAGATGTTTATTAAAGTATTCAGTTAATTTATCCCGATAATACCTTTCTCCAAAACTATCTATCCTAATTTCTGAGTTCTGAATCTGACAATCTTGGTGTTCTAAAAGTGATCTAATCGCATATTGATAATAGTTCTTTTTGAAATGTTCTAATTGAAGCTCATTCATTCTCACTTTATCAAAAATAACAGCTCTGACTTTAAAATTAAATTGTTTAGCAACTTCTAAAATTTCAATTCTGTCCTTTCTTTGCAATTTTGTAAACTTAAATTCAAATGAATCTCTTTTATTCCACTCTTTCTTTAAATTCTTTAAAGCACTTCTGGCTCTATCGGCCTCAGCATGATCTTCAAAGATAACTAGAGCAACAATAAAAAAACGGCTTGAGCCATCTTCTATTCTGAAACCAGGGTCACCAGTTTCATCAATAAAGATCTTCATAAATTACTTTCTTTTTAGTTCAACTATTTTTTGCAACAATTCTAGTTGCTTCATTTCATCTTCATCACTCACCTTATTTTTCTTTGCTAACTCGTCTAACTCTTTAGTGATTTTTTTAATTTCGCTTTTTACCATCTCTTTTTTATATCGTTTCAAAATTGTATCCCATTCCTCTGCAACATTTAAATCCTCAATATGTTTTAAATACTTTGGATTAAGATAAATATCACTAATATTAACTTTAATATCATCTGGTAAATCAGCCATGATGTCTTTTAAACTGACTTTCTTAGAATCAACAACTATTCTTAAAAACAAGTTTATTTCATTGACAGAGAATGTAAAATTAACAATTTCTAATGCTTTATCTTTCAGTTGTTGAATTTTTAAATTAAGTAATAAGAAAAGCAAATATTTCTCAATCTTTTCTAGTGTAGAGACTTTTTTTGGTTTTGTTTCTGTGTAGCCTGGATACTCTTCTGGTGGTGGAGCCACATCTCTTCTCACTACACCTTTCTTTTTAGCCAAAATAGTCTTTTTTAAATCATCTTCAACTAATTCTTTTTTAACTCCTAGGATAGCTGCCAACTTTTTAACATAGAAATCTTTTTCTACGCTATGGTGAATCTGAGAAAAAACATTAGCTAAATCATCTATTATTTCTCTCTTACCTTCTGGGGACTCTGGGTCAAACTTTTTGATTGCAACTTGTAATAAGAATTCATAGACCGAGACAGAACTCTTAACTGCTTCTCGCCATGCCTTGGGATCAGATCTAGCAATATCATCTGGATCTTTTAACTCACTGCTATCTCCACTCACACCTTCTAAATTTGCTACTCTCAGTTCTAATCCACTCCCTTTGGCAATTGTAATTGCTCTTTTTGTTGCTTCAATCCCAGCACTATCTCTATCCAAAGCTAAGATTACTTTTCCTGCAGCTCTTGAAATTAACTTTACATGCTCCTCAGTCAGAACTGATCCTTTTACTGCCACTACATTATTGACATGAGCTTGAGCACTGGAAAGAACATCAAACTCACCTTCACATACCACAACTTCCTTTGTCTTTCTGATATCTTGATATAACTCACTAAAACCAAACAGCATCTCTGATTTATGATAGAGTTCTGTTTCTGGAGAATTAATATACTTGGCTTCCTTAACATCTTTAACTAAGACTCTTCCAGAGAATCCGACAACTTGACCTCTATGATTCTTGAGTGGAAACATCAATCGACCACGGAATCGATCATAATATCGACCACCTTTACCAATGATTAAACCAGCTCTTTCTATCAGGTCTAAACTATATTTTTTCTTTTTATGAAGGTAATTTACTAAGCCATCCCACTTGTCTAATGAATACCCAAGTTGAAATAATTTAATTGATTCACTATTTGTGCCACGTTGCTTGAGATAGTCTCTACCCACTTGTCCCGCCTCATGCTCAGCTAAAAGATATACATAATATTGTCTAGTTAAATCTAATATTTCTAGTAATTTTTCCCTATCTTGATCTTTATCACTTTTGACAAATTGTTCTAACTTTATCCCAGCTTGATCAGCCAGTGTTTGAAGTGCTTCAGCAAAAGTCATCCCATCATACTTCTCTAAGAAATTAATCACGTCTCCACTCTCACCACAACCAAAACACTTATAACGTTGCATTACTTCATTGACAAAAAAGGAAGGAGATTTTTCTCCATGAAAAGGACAATTGGCCTTCAGACTTGAACCCGCTCTTTGCAACTCAATCCTTGAACCTATAACTGAAACAATATCACTAGCATCTTTGACTGTTTTTATTTGACTCATTCTGATGACTAGTATAACTTAAATTTAGCTAACTATATCTTTAGCTTTATGATAATTAATCGCCTCAAGTAAAACTTGACTATACTTTTGAGCTACTGCTTCTATCTGATATTTATTTTTAAAATCTTGTTTAGACTGTTTAGAGAACTTATCTCTTAATTTTTTTGTTTTTAATAAAGTGATAATTTGTTTTGCTAAATGATCTGTGTCATGACTCTTAGCAAGTAAGCCATTAACTGCATCTTCAATAATTTCTGGAACAGGACCATTATCAAATGCAACTACAGGCTTACCAAGGCTCATAGCCTCAATCATGACTAGGCCAAAACCTTCAAGCGGCCAAACAGAAGGAAAGACTACTACTTGAGCTTTTGCTAATTCAACCATAGAGTCTTTTACTCTTCCGACTAATTCAACACTCTTTTCTAACTTATATTTTTTTATTTCTTTTTCTACGATTGATTTAAAGTCACCTTCACCAACAATTTTAAGTTTTGCTTTAGGGACCTCTTTGATCACTTGTGCAAATGCTTTTACTAATAGATCTTGTCCTTTACCTGCTTCTAAGCGAGAAACGCAGACAACTAGATTTTCTTCCTCATTCTTCAGGGTATCTTTAACTTTAATATTTCTCCCACAGGCAATTATTCTTAATTTAGAAAGAGAAATTCTGGCACGAGAAGTTAAGCTATTTCTAGAGTTATAACTAGAAGTAATTACCTTTTGAGGTATTGATTTTACTAAAAAATATAAAACTTTAGGCAATCTCAAAAACTTTGCAAAAATAGTTTCCATTGGACCAAATTCAATCCAAGTAATTGGAATATTTTTAAACATTGCTAATGGTGAAAAAAGAATCTTTTCAATGAAACCAGACATCAAAAAGACATCGGTATCTTTTTCTTTATTAATAATAGTTAAGTATTCTAATAGTAGTTTTGGCCAAAGAATTAATCCTTTAACTAAGCCTTTCCAATCACCAATTACATCCACAACTGTTTTAATTAATCCTACTTTAATTCCTTCTTTTATGAGTATTTTTTTAAATCTATTATTGTTTGTATACACTGACACATTCCAACCATTCTTCTTTAATCCAACCAATAAATCTCTCATAAAAACTTCAGCTCCTCCCATTCCTAGTGTTTGATTTACATAAACTAGTTTCTTCGGCTCTAGAGAAGGTTTTTGTTTTTTAAATGTTGCAACAAAATTAGTTTGGTCCCTATCTAACTTTTCTAAAATAAGATTGAATTTCATCATCAAAGCAACCAACATTTGATCAGTAAAACCAACCTTATGTGCGCCAAAAATTCCTGTCTCAAAAGTAGTTCCATACAAGAACTCATTTCTTGTTTCTTTATCTTCTTCAAATCTTTCAAAAATGTCTTCAAGATTAGGTACTCTAACTTCCAAAGTACCGCCAATTTTTAAAACTCTAGCGATATCAGAGAGAACAGCATCTAAATCTTCTCTGGTAAAATGCTCTAAGATATCTTGAGCTAAAATGTAATCTGCATAATTATCTTTAAAAGGTAATGGTTTATGTAAATCATGAACAACATCAGGTTTAAACTTAGCAATTGCATCAAGGTTAATCCAATCCTTTCTTATATCCTTACCGCAGCCTAAATTAATTTTAATAGTTTGATCTTTTTTATTCATTATTATATTTCCCACATCTCTTGATATATATCAACTATTTTTTGCCATGACATTTTACTTGCGAATTTTTTAATTTCTTTTGATAATTTTTTATTATCTAATCTATTGATCTCTAAAAGTTTTTTAAATACATCACTTGGTTTAGACCCAATAATCATTAGTTTAGCACCAGGAAAGTTTTCTAAATATGATCTTTTAAGTAAGTGAGAATAAAAACTACATACTACTTTGCCATAACTTTGTGCATCTAAAATGGAAAGGTATGAGTTAGCACAAACTAAATTAGCATCTAATAAGTAATCTGTTGGATTATCTATATATCCGGTTACTTCACCAAGCTTTTCACATTCTTCACGGTATAAACCATCACCAACAAATGTTATCTTAACTTTTGGGAATTTCTCTTTGATCAATTTAAATAGTGATAAATATTTTTTTATCTCATTCTCTTCTTCTAACCTACCTAAGAAAACTATCTTAGAGTTATTGGATAAAATCTTCTTTTCAGTAATTAATTTTTCACTTTTATTTTTGGCTAATTTAGGCATATTTACCCCACCATAAATTACATGATTAGGCTTATCTAAATAAAATTGAGCGATAAAGTCTCCGACATGAATACTCTTTTTTGCAGCCAAACTATTATAATAACGCTGTAGTTTATCCCTTTGTCTAACAGGATAACGACCTTCCCAACCATGAAAAGTCATATATATCTTGTAGTATGTAGCCATGTATAAAGGCCAAATCCACCACATCACATCATGAACTTGAATGATATCTGCATCAAGAAAATACTTACTATTTTTTGCTATCCAAGTCCATAACTTTAATTTAAAAAATAATTTACTAAATGGATTATTAATAAATAGTGATTGATTACTTAATAGTTTAGGTAAAAATGAACTGACAGGAATTCTGACAACAGTAACTTTATCTATCTGCTCAATTAGTTCTTGGTCTTCATTATCTTGAAAACAAATCACAGTCACTTGATAGTCTTTTTTAACAAGTATTTTATTTACTTCTCTTAAATGAGTTTCGACTCCACCGATATGAGGAGAGTAATATTTCGCTAAATGCAATATTTTCTTCATATATTTTAATTTTAATTTTAAGTCCCAATTTTCACTATCTAGATTTAAGGTTTATGTAATATTCACTACTTATGATAAATATCAATGAAAAAATTCATAACCCTTTTCCTCAGTAGCTATATTTTCTTCTACTCTACTCACATTATAAAGGCAAATCAATTAATCTTTAACGATAACTTTGATGATCAAAGTTTTGATGATTGGAGTGTTGTTCAAAATGAAGGAGATAATAAGTGGGGAGTCTGCCTTGATAATGCTGCTCCAACCAACTGGAGAATTGAAGATGGATGGATGGGCCTAACTATTGATGGAAGTAGTTGTACTCTGGTAATAAAACCCAATAATTTAGATCTTTCAAATCAGTCTGGATTCCAGTTTGAGTTTGATTGGAGGTTTGATGAGTCTGTTGATATGGATCGGAACATAGTATTACTTTGGCAAGACAAAAATAATTGGTATGACATCAAAACATATGGTTCTGGAGTCAATTTGGAAAAAGTTATTAATGGTATTGAATACCCTTTAGTAAATTCTCACACCACATTTCCCTTTATTGCAGATGAGACTTATCACTTTTCTATCTCATATCTTCCTAATCGTGATATTAAAGTTTTAATTAATAATCAAGTAATCATTAGTACCACAGATCAGGAACCATTTTTAAATAGTAATACAGATGGAATAGAAAAAACTATTGCACTCAAAACCAGTAAAGGAGGAGCTAAAAGATCAGTTTCTTTTTTTGATAATTTGGTTGTAACAAGTCTTGGTGAAGTTAATGGGACAGATAGTAGCTCTACAATATTAGATGTACCAATCTTTAAGCAAAGTGATCCTCTATGGGCAGAACATGAGTATGATTCAGCTCTAACCTGGTCAGAAAAACCAACTATAAAAAGATGGGGCTGTGCTCTTAGTTCAATGTCAATGATCCTTAATTACTACAAAATTGACAAACTACCTAATGGTCAATCTATCACCCCAGATAGTCTAAACAACTGGCTCAATAGCCAGCCTGATGGCTATATAGGTGAAGGATTACTTAACTGGATGGCAATCACTAGGTTAACTAAACAAATAAGCAATATTCTAGGCACACCAAAATTAGAATACTCAAGGATTAGTAGCAATCTTTTAGAAACTACTATTGAACAAATACAAAAAAGTCAGCCTACTATTCTTAATATATTTGGACATTTTTTAGTTAGTAATGGCTTTACCAATGACTTATTAGATCTTAATATCATTGATCCAATTTATAACTACAAACTATTTAGTGAACATCAGACGCAACTGCTATCGACTAGAGTATTTACTCCTAGTTTCACTGATCTTAGTTACATCATGATTGTCTCTGATATTTATACTGATGTGGAAATATTAGACTCAAACAATCAAACACTAATTGATATAGAACAATTTGAAGAATCACTTGGAAGTGATACTGAGGAAAAGGAAATTAAACAATATAAAATTACACAATTATCAAAACCAGCTAGTGGAGAATATACAGTTAACTTTTTAACTACTAACAATAGTGAAAATAACATTTCAATCTATAGTTATGACGAGCAAGGAACTGTTACAAAGTTAGAAGATAATTTACAGATAAATGGTAATCAATCATTTTTACTTAACTACCACAAAGAAGTTTCTACTGATAATAATCAGACAACTAGCAACATCACTACCATAAATAAAATAGTAACTTGGTCTTCCCTATTACAAACTGTAGAAATAATAAAAAATAAACACTTAATTAAAGATATTTATTCTAATTATTTAATAAAAGTTATTAATTGGGCAGAAGTTGAAACTATAGATAATCAAAAAAGATATCTCACATTATTAAATAATTATTTAAATAAAATAGATATAAGTGAAGAGATAAGATCTTCGCTACTTAGTAATCTCAATTATTTAAAAGACAGTATATAATGAAGTTAAGATGCAACCATTAATCCCTAAAAAGAAAAAATTCTTTTTCATCCCTAAAGTAATTAAAACTCCTTTTCTACTCATCTACCTTTCTACGTTAGTCTCTGCTCTTGTTACCCTAGTTTTCTATTTTGGTACACAACCTGTTATTCCAATTTTCTACTCACTTCCTGAAGCAGCACAACATCTTGCCGCAAAAGAATGGTTATTTATTTTTCCTGGTTTTTCTTTCCTCATCAGTATATTTCATACTGGGCTCATTAAACCAATTATGAAGTCTGATAAATTATTACTACTTCTCTTTGCATGGACTACTGTTGTTATTCAAGTAGTCTTACTCTTGGCATTAATCCGAATTGTCTATATCATTTCCTAATGAACTGGCAAATAACAAACAACACCTTCCCCAACACTCACCAAGAATTAGAAGATATTCTTTTAGAAAATCTAAAGATTGAGGATACTGAAACTTTCTTTAACCCACCTAAACCTTTTGATTTGAAATTAAAAGACTTAGAGATTGATGAAAAACAAGTAAAAAAAGCAATTAAAACAATTAAAGGATTAAATAAAGAGAAGGACCAAATCATTGTCTTTGGTGACTATGATGCAGATGGTATTACTGCTACTGCGATCATGTGGAGAATTCTTTATGACCTTGGATATAAAGTAAAACCCTTTATCCCAGACAGGATAAAACATGGTTATGGTCTGACTCCAAAAGCAATTGATGATCTCTACTTAGAATCAGAACCAAAATTAATCATCACAGTAGATAATGGAATAGTTGCCCATGAAGCAATCGACTATCTTAATGAAAAAAAATGTCCGATCATCATCACAGATCATCATTTACCAGAAGAAGAACTTCCAAAAGCTACAGCAATTGTCCACTCTACAAAAGTAGCCGGGGCAGGAGTGTCTTGGATTCTTTCTAGAGAGATATTAAAAGATCATGAAGAGAATATAAATAAGGTAGAACAAACCATTAATAAAGAATTAGACCTATGTGGGATTGCAACCATTGCTGACCAAATGCCCATGACTGACTTCAATAGAGCTTTTGCATACTGGGGTGTTAAACAACTTCAAAAATCAAATAGATTGGGCTTACAAGAACTTTTGGAAAACTCCAAAATTATCAAATCAGAAATAAATGCTTCTACTGTTAACTTTGCCCTGGCTCCAAGAATTAATGCCATGGGTAGACTCAGTAATGGCATTGGAGCACTGAGACTACTTTGTACTCCCAACAGAGCTCAAGCAAAGACTTTAGCCAAAGAACTTTCAGATACTAATGTCAGAAGACAAGATATAACTTTCCAGCAAATCAAAGATGCTCAGGAACAAGTTAAAGAACAAATAGATGAGAATCTCCTCATAGTCCAATCCGATGACTTCCATGAAGGAGTAATTGGACTAATTGCCGGTAAATTAAGTGAGAAATATCACAAACCTGCAATTGTTATTGCTATAGATGGAGAAACAGCCAAAGCCTCTGCAAGATCAATCCCAGGAGTTAATATCATTGAATTAATTAGAACAGTTAAAGATGATCTATTAGCTGCTGGTGGCCACCCAATGGCTGCAGGGTTTGGAGTAGAAGTAAGTAAGATAAAAGAAGTTAAACAAAAACTACAACAAGAAGCTCAAAAATTAGATCACAATCTTTTTGAGAGGAATGTAGAACTAGCATGTAACTTACCTTTAGGGTTAGTTGATGAAAAGACCTACGATATTATTCAAAAATTTCAACCATTTGGACAAAAGAATAGAGAACCTATTTTTGGGCTTAATAACTTAACCATCGTAGAAATAAAAAAGATGGGTAAGAAAGAAGAACATCTTAAGCTCTTTGTAAAAGATAATTCAGAGAATAGTATTCAAATTATCTTTTGGAGACAAGGATTCATGGGAGATCAACTTACAGAAGGTGAACAGATTAAAGTAGCTGGTCTTATATCCATAAATAAGTGGAGGAACAGAGTTACTATGCAGGTTATTGGAAGAGGGATTGAGAAGGAGGAGATATAACCCTCATATCAATGTTTTTCAAGTAAAAACCTTGTATTTTCCTAGTCAAGAGACGCTACAGTTTGTGATCTAATTCATCCCAAACCACAACCTATTGTGGTATTGATCTAGTTTGTACTATTGTCACTATCATAATTGATATGTAGAGTTGTGAAGTATCAATTAATTACCAAAGAAAGGAGAAAAATATGGTATACCAAATAAACTACGACCTACGAAAACCTGGTCGTAACTATGATGAACTTTTTGAAAAAATTCAAGAAGTTAGCTATGACAACATCAATCCTCTAAAGAGTACTTGGTTTATAGCTAGTAATTCTGATGCTTCAACAGTCAGGGATGAACTCATGTCTGTTATAGATTACTCAGATGCTCTTATAGTAAATGTCGCCAAGGCGCCCAGTGCATGGTTTGGCCTCAGCGACGATTCAACAAGATGGCTTCAAAATTACTTAAAGTAAATCAAAGCATCTTTGACAGAACTGAAGCGGGGAGAAATCCTCGCTTCATTCTTATTTATAACATATTAATATCAAATCTCTACTTAAAGAGTCTCATAACTCAAAGTCACACTATAACTATAAGTAGCACTACCTGGTTCTATACTAGTTGGTGCTGATTCAGCCATATCTGCCATCATTAACTTAGCTCCACCACCATAGTAAGGCATTGGGCCACCACCTCTACTCTCACTCACATCAACCACTTTACCTAACTTAACTCCAGAAAGTCTTGCTAGCTCTTCTGCTGACTCCTTAGCATCTTCTATTGCTTCTACTCTAGCTTGTTTCTTTAATTCTTTTTCTTTTTCTGTACTTAGTGAGAAGTTAATACCTCCGACTTGGTTGGCACCTTCTGCAGTAGCCATATCAATAACAGCATTGAGTTTATCAAAATCAGTTAATTTAACTGCTAAGTTAGCTGTAACACTGTATCCTTTGATGTCTCTATTACCATTCTCATAATTATAGTCAGGGTAAATAGAATAGTTTTGTGTCTTAATATCTTCTTTATCAATTCCCATAGACTTAAGTCTGTCTGAGATAGAGTTAATTACTCTATTTGCTTCATCTTGGGCTAATGCAACTGTTGGTTTTTGGACATTAATTCCCAAAGAAACTCCTGCTTCGTCTGGAATAGTCTCTAGTTCTGCAGTTCCACTACTAGTGAAAAGATTCTGTTTTTGGGCAACTGTAGAGGAAATAGACAGAGGAACAGGACCAACATATTTAAATACCATAAGCAGGGTAAAAGCGCCTGCTCCGGTCAAGACCACAAGGGAAATCAACCTGGCGAAAAATGATTTATTTTGCATAAAATTATCATATCATGGTTACTCTTGTAGAAGTAATTGGATAAGCTTGATAGAATGTTTTCATGACAATTAACTTGTCCAGAAAATGGAAACAAATGCTAAGAAAATTTAAGAACAAAAAGTACTCTCGTTTAAAGAGTAGAAGAAAACTTTCTCCTACTGAAAAGAAACTGAGGATGATTAAGATCTTAAGATTTTTATCACTCTTTGCTCTTGTAGGTTTAGTAGTTAGTATTGTCTTATTCTTTATTGCCTTTGCCTGGGTATCCCGAAATTTACCAAAACCAGGAGAAGTAGTCAGAGTTGAAGGATTTAACACAAAAATTTATGACCGCAATGGAGAAGTTATTCATGATTTATACCAGGCAGAAAAAAGAGACCCAGTCCCAATTGAAGAGATTCCAGACGCTCTAAAACAAGCCACTGTCGCTGTAGAAGACAAGGACTTTTATAAGCATGGTGGTTTTGACTTCCTGACTTTAGTCCGTATTCCTTATAACTATATATTTAAACGCGGCCGTGTTATTGGTGGCTCTACTCTTACCCAACAGTTAGTAAAGAATGTTTTATTAACTAATGAAAGAACTGTAACCAGAAAATTCAAAGAGTTTGTTTTATCACTTCAAATTGAAAGAAAGTTTACTAAAGATGAGATCTTAAGTATGTATCTTAATGAAGTACCTTATGGTGGAGTTTCTATTGGAGTAGGTGCTGCTAGTGAAAGTTACTTTGATAAGAAAGTTAATGAATTATCACTTGCTGAAAGTGTTATTTTAGCTGGACTTCCACAAAGACCATCTGCATATTCTCCATTCTTAGGTAAAACTGATGAAGATGGAACCTTATTATGGAGACTTCGTGCTGAAGGTGTTCTTCGTAGAATGGTTGAAGATGGCTATATTACAGAACTTGAAAGAGAAACTGCTCTGTCAGAAATGGATTTAATGGAATTTGTTCGTAGTGGTAGTGACATTGAAGCTCCACATTTTGTTTTCTATATTGAAGAACAACTCAATGAAATGTTTGGTGAAGATCTTCTCAAACGAGGTGGACTTAAAGTAACTACATCACTTGATCTAGAACTTCAGAAGAAAGCTCAAGAAATTGTTGCAGAAGAAATATCTAGAATTGAAGACTATGACATCTCTAATGGTGCAGCAATGGTCATGGATCCAAATACTGGAGAGATCTTGGGTATGGTTGGTAGTAAAGATTATTTTGATAATGAAATTGGAGGACAATTTAACGTTGCTGTAGATGGACTCAGACAACCTGGATCTTCCATCAAACCTGTTACATATCTTGCAATGTTCCAAAAGGGTTATAGCCCAGCTTCAATGATTCTTGATGTTGAGACGGTATTTACACCAAACGAAAGTGCCGATAAGTATGAACCAAAAAACTATGACGGAAAATTCCGAGGACCAGTTTCACTTAGAAACTCACTTGGTAGCTCCTTAAATATTCCAGCTGTTAAATCACTCGCAATTGTTGGTGTAGAAGACTTTTTGACTTTGGCATATAAGATGGGCTTCCCAACATTAGAGCCTACCCAAGAAAATATGAGTAGATTTGGTCTATCAGCTACACTTGGTGGAGCTGAAGTTCATTTGATAGATACAGTCACTGCATACTCAGTATTTGCTAATGGTGGACGTAAAGTTGAACCGGTTTCAATTCTTAAAGTAGAAAATGTTGATGGTCAGGTCTTGTTTGAATACAAACCGACAAAGGGACCTGAAGTCATTACAGAAGCTGAAGCATTTCTAATTAATGATATTCTTTCAGACAACAACTCTAGACTAATGGCATTTGGCCCTAACTCACTGCTCAATATGGGTCCTGGGATCTCTGTCAAAACTGGTACTACCAATGACCAAAGAGATAACTGGACAATTGGCTGGAACCAAAATGTAGTTGTTGGTACTTGGGTTGGTAACAACGATAATAGTCCAATGAGCTATGTTGCTTCTGGTATTACAGGCGCTTCACCGATTTGGCGTGGCATTATTCAAGAAGCTATTGCATTGGGATATAAAACCACTGCATGGGAAAAACCAAATGGAGTTGAGATGATAGAAGTTGATAAAATTTCTGGATATCCAGCTCACGATGATTTTGAAAAAAGGAATGACTACTATCTAACAGGTACTATCCCAACTCTTCAAGATCCTATTCACTCAAAACTAAAAGTCTGCCGTGGTGAAGATCGTAAGCTAGCAACTGATGCCAAGATTGCTACTGGAGACTTTGAAGAAAAAGAATTTGTCGCACTTAGAGAAGAAGATCCATATAGCTTAGATGGAATAAATAGATGGCAGGAAGCGATTAATGCTTGGGTAGATAGCCAAGAAGGTGATCTATATAAGCCACCTACAGAATATTGTGGAGAATCAGGTGATGTTGCAGTCAGATTATCACGGCCAGAAAATGAGAAAACTTATGACAGTGAAGACATAGAAGTTCATATCGATGCAGATAGTGGTGAAGGAATTGAAAAAATAGAGCTCTGGGTAAATGGTAATCTAAAAGAAACCATTAATAATAGAACTTATCGTGGCACTATTCATCTCAGCGCTGGTCGTTACACTGTATTTGCCAAAGCTCTTTCAAGAGAAGGGAAGTGGACAGAAAGCAGTAAGATGAAAATCGGTACTGGAGGTTTAGACTGGAAAGAACCAGAACCAAGTCCCTCCCCATCACCAAGCCCTATCCCTTCCATAGAACCAAGTCCTTCACCTACTCCAGAGGTTACTCCAGTAGTAACTCCAGAGCCATAAATAATTAGACATAGATTAGGTAATTACTTAACATGGGTAAAAAAAAGAAGATAAATTTTTCTAGTACTTTTTTCTTGCTTTTAGTAACTACAGTAATTTCTTTAATAGGATTACTATTTGTTTTTGAAAGTTCTACTGCTGAAAGTTTCTCTACTTTTGGACATCCCTACCATTACGTAAAAGCACAAGCAGCATGGCTGGGAGTTGGATTTATTACTTTATTTATTTCTAGTTTTATTCCAATTAATTTTTGGAAAAAACTTTCTCCATTATTTTTTATCATTACACTATTAGCCTTAATAATGGTTTTCATTCCAGGATTTGGTTTAAAACTTAATGGGGCTAGAAGATGGTTCTCCCTATTTGGTCTTGTGACTATCCAACCTGTAGAAATTGCAAAATTTTCTATTGTTATATTCTTTGCTACTTGGATGGCAAAGCATCAGAGACTTCTTCCCTTTTTATTCTTAACCTCTCTCCCAGTCATATTACTATTATTACAACCTGATTTAGGCTCAACATTAATAGTTTTAGCAATAGCAATGGGGATGTACTTTGTTGCTGGAGGTCAAATGAAATTTATCTTGCTGATAAGTGGAATTGGTTTAACACTAGTTCTCGCAGCAATCTTTTCTTCTGAATATAGAATGAAACGTGTTTCCACATTTTTTAATCCTGAGTTAGATCCTTTAGGTTCTAGCTTTCACATTAGACAAATTACTTTAGCATTAGGCAGAGGTGGATTATTGGGTGAAGGGATTGGAGAATCAAAACAAAAATACAACTATATTCCAGAGGCTAGTAGTGACTCAATCTTAGCCATTGTCGCAGAAGAAATCGGTTTTATTGGTTCTATATTTGTCATTACATTATTTAGTTCATATTTTTTTATTGCATATAAAATTGCTTTAAAATTTGCCAGTGACTCATTTGAACATATCCTTACAATGGGGATTTTAATTTGGATTAGTTCTCAAACGTTATTAAATATCGCAGCGGTAGTAGCTCTTGTTCCTCTTACAGGAATGCCATTACCTTTTTTCTCATATGGAGGTTCCTCTCTGGTTATGGTAATGTTAGCCACAGGAGTCTTGGCTAAGCTTTCTAAAATTAAATCTAAATCATAATGAACAAAATAATAATTTCTGGCGGACATTTAACTCCAGCATTAGCACTGATTGATTACATCAAAGAAAATAAAATTGAGACAGAAGTTGTTTTTTTTGGAAGATTATTTAGTCAGGAAATAAATAAACAAACTGCTCAAGAAAAAAAAGAAGTAGAAAAAAGAAATATAAAATTTGTTCCCTTTACTGCCCCTCGCCCAGCAAGAAATATTTTAGGTAAAATTCCTTTTTTAATTAAATTCTTTTTCTCATACTTAAAGGCTTTCTTTCTTCTAATAAGATACCGGCCAAAAGTATTTGTTTCCTTTGGAGGATATTTAGCAGTTCCAATTGGGATTGCAGCTTGGAGTTTAGGGATACCCGTTGTTACTCATGAGCAAACCGTTACAGCAGGTCAAGCAAATAAAATATTAGGAAAATTTGCAAAGAAAATTGCACTTTCTCATCCAGATAGTGCTAAACATTTCCCTAAGAAAAAAACCATCGTGACTGGAAATCCAATCAGACCAGACCTGATCAATGCAAAACCTAAAAGACCAGAATGGTCAAAAGATATTAGCAATAAGAAACCTACCTTGCTTATCACAGGTGGAAACCAAGGCTCATACATTTTAAATACAACTATCTCTCAAGTTTTACCTAAGATAATAAATACATGGAATGTAATCCATGCTTGTGGGAACCCAACAAACAAAATTAACTACAAAGTGGAATTAGAAAAAGTAAAAAAAGACCTACATGCAGCCCACAGACAAAACTATATAGTTAGAGAATGGTTAACAACTTCTGAAATGGCCTGGATCTATAATGTTGCTGATGGGGCTGTCTCTCGATCTGGGGCAAACACAGTTCAAGAACTTAGCTTTGCACAAATCCCTACTATATTTGTTCCCCTTCCATTCTCTAAAGGAAATGAACAATTACTAAATGCAAAAACAATCACTGAGACGGGAGCTGGTATTTTATTAGAACAAAAAAATCTTAATGCCCAAACTCTTCTCAAAGAAATCAATTTCTTAAAAAAACATCAAAAATCAATGAGACGTAAATTAGAGCCTTTAAAACCATCTGCCAATGGAGCTTCCAAACTATGGGAAATAATAAAAGAGTTAACCTAAACAAGAAACCCTCTTCATTAAAAAAAATTAGTTACATTTTTGGGTCTATATTATTTTTTTCTCTTCTTATTTTTTCTTTTAATTTTTTAAAAATAAAAAACATAAAGTGTCTACAAAATAATCAGATATGCGATGAAGGCACCATAGAGAAATTAAGTCACCTAAATAATAAATCAATCTTCTTTACTGACTTTGATAAAACACTTTCTCAATTTCATGATTATAAAATAAGTAAAAAGTTACCAAGCACACTTATACTTGAGTTATCAGAGCAACAATCTAATCACTATAGTATTGGAGAAGACCTATCTATATTTGTATCTGACCAAGAATCATTAGACAAAGAATTAAATGATCAAATTAATAACCTCTATATTGATTTAAAAAAATATAATATTGAGTTTAATAAAGTATTTTTTAAAAATAATACATTTATAGTTATCATTGAAAATGAAGTCCATGTGATCATAGAAAGAAATGACGTAAAAAATGGCACCTATAAACTAGGACAAATTTTAAATAATCTAAAATTAAAAGAAATTGATACAGCTATAAAAGAAATTGATACTAGATTTAAAATGCCGGTCTTAAAAACTAAGCATAGTGTCATATAATACTAATTATGAATTTATATAAAAAAGACTTTCCAATCTTTAATAATAATCCAAAGCTGGTTTATTTAGATAACGGTGCAACATCACAAAAACCTCAGTTAGTAATTGATGCTATCTCATCATATTATGAAAATTCTTGTGCCAATGTTCATAGAGGTGTTCATCATTTATCTGATGTTAGTACCACTATTTTTGAAACCTCAAAGAAAACAGTCGCTTCATTCTTTGGAGCAAAAAATAGTGAATTAATTTTTACTAGAAATGCGACTGAAGCTCTGAATGGCCTTGCATATGGATGGGCCATGAATAACTTAAAAGAAGGCGATATAATTTTAGTCTCTCTTTTAGAACACCATGCAAATATTGTCCCATGGCAAGAAGTCGGGAAACAGATTGGAACACACCTTAATTATATCTCTCTCACTAATGAAGGTCTTTTGGACATAAATGATTTAGAAGAGAAAATCATCAAACATGGGAATAAGATAAAACTAATTTCTCTTGCTCATGTTAGCAACACACTTGGAACTATTGCACCAATTAATAAAGTAATTTCCTTAATTAAAAAACATAAAATCAATTGTAAAGTTTCTCTTGATGGTGCTCAAAGTGCTCCTCATATGAAAATTAATTTTGCGAAACTTGGAGTTGATTTCTATGCCTTCTCAGGGCATAAAATGCTTGGACCAATGGGAATTGGTGGACTACTGGTAAAAGAAACTTTACTTCAAAATAACGAAATGAAACCTTGGCTCTTTGGCGGAGGAATGATTGAATCTGTTTACAAAGAAAAAACAATATTTAATGAGGATCTCTCAGAGAGATTTATACCGGGAACTCCTGATGTTGCATCAGTAGCTGGATTAGCTACAGCATGTGAATATTTAAATAAGATTGAAATGGAAAAAGTTGAACAAGATGACAAAGCTCTTGTCAAATACGCATTGGATCAATTAAGTACTATTAATGAAGTTGAAATAATTGGACCAAAAAGCACACAAGATAGGCTTGGCTCTGTTGCCTTCATTTATAAAGGAGTTCATGCTCATGATGTTGCTCAAGTCTTAGATGGAGAAAATGTCGCAGTCAGAAGTGGACACCACTGTACAATGCCACTCCACACAGAGAATAAGTGGGTAGCTACGGTTAGAGCAAGTTTCAGTATCTATAACTCTAAAGATGATATCGATAAATTAGTCAATGCAATTAAAAAAATAAAAACTATCTTTAAATAATGTCAGATCTATTCCAAGAAATTATTCTAGATGAAGCCAAAAGTCCTGCTAACTATGGAACTTTGACAGGAACTGATCTAAAAAAAGTCAGATTTAATCCTTCTTGTGGAGATACTATTCAAGTAACAATCAAAGTAAATCAAAATAAAGAAAGTGTTGTAGACCTTAAGTGGACAGGTGAAGGTTGTACTATCTCTATGGCAACAATGAGCTTACTCTCAAAAGAAGTAATTGGAAAGAAAATAGAAGATATTTTAAAACTAGACCAAGAGTATCTACTTAGCCTGTTAGATTTAGAGACTATTACCCCAGGTAGAATTAAATGTCTACAGTTGGGTCTAAAAGCCGTTAAGGATTTATTAATTAATATTAAGTGATAACATGCTCATCTTTGTTGGATCCAAAAACCCTGTAAAAATTAACTCTGTCATTAATGCAGGTAGTGAGGCTTGGCCTGAACTTAAGGTAGTTGGGATTGATGTCCCCAGTGGTATTAATGAACAACCAATGTCTGATGATGAAACTAGACAAGGAGCTGAAAATAGAGCTAAATTTGTACTTAAAGACGGATTAAAAACACTCAGTAAAAAAGAAATTCAAGAGAACACAATACTTGGGATTGGTCTTGAAGGAGGAGTATTTGAGAAAATAAAGGGAGAACTTTGGTCAACTGTTTGGGCAACAGTAGTTGATCAAAAAGGTAACTTATTTGAATCAAATGGAGCAAGATTTAAAGTACCTAATATTATTGCAGATAGAATATTAGCTGGTGAAGAAATGGGCCCAATTATGGGATCTTTCTTCTCGGATCCCAACTTAAAACAGAAACAAGGAGCAATTGGTGCTATCACCAAAGGTTTTATTGACCGTACAGAAGAATATACAATTATTGTTAAATTAGCCCTTGGATTATATTTTGGACAAGGTTGGGACAAAGAAATTACCTCGACAAAAAAGTAACTTTTTTGCTATGCTTAATTAAAGATGTCTAAACAACCTATTATTGCCGCTATTGATCTTGGAACTGACAAATGTGTCACACTAATTGCTAGTTTTAATGAAGAAACTGGAAAACCCCAGGTTGTAGGTGTCTCTGCAGTTAAATCAAGAGGAATGAAAAAGAGTGCCATTGTAAACTTAGAAGAAGTCTCTGCAACTCTTACAGAAAGTCTTGATGGAGCAGAACGAATGGCTGGACTATCTATAAGTGAAGCCTTTGTCTCTGTGTCTGGCTCTCATATCAAATCACAAAACTCCAAAGGAGTAGTAGCAGTAGCAACCCCAAATCAAGAAATAAATAAAGAAGATGTTGAGAGAGTAATTGAAGCAGCGAGAGCTGTTTCTTTACCAAATGATCGTCAAATTATCCATGTCGTACCACGTGATTTTAAAGTTGACTCTCAAACAGGAATTAAAGATCCTGTAGGAATGACGGGTATTAGATTAGAATCAGAAGCACATATCATCACTGGCATGAGTACTACTCTTAAAAACATTAAGAAAAGTGTTTCTGACCTTGGCATAGAATTAAATGGATTTGTTTTTTCAGGACTAGCTTCTGCTATTACAGCAGCAACAGAAACAGAAAAAGAACTTGGAGTAGCCATTATTGATATTGGTTCTGGATCTACTTCAGTATGTGTTTTTGTAGAAGGATCTCTAGAATATTCTACTAGCCTTCCCATTGGAGCGCGCCATATCACTCAAGACATTGCTCTTGGTTGTAGGATTAGCTTAGACTCTGCTGAGAAAATTAAACTTAAACTATCAAATAAAGATTATGATATTCCTAAACCTAAACCTGGAGAATCAAAAGAAGAGTTAAATAAAAGAAGAAAAAAGGCAGACAAAATTGATTTAGAAAAATTAAACATAGATGAAGAAGGTACCACCGAGTTATCTAAAAAAGCTTTGGTGGAAGGAATCATGGTTCCTAGGATGAAAGAGATATTCACATTAATTGGCAAAGACCTAGAAAAGAAAAAGTTATTGCCTTTAATACCTGCTGGTGTAGTCGTAACAGGTGGAGGGGCAGAGACAGTCTCTATTATTGAAGTAGCAAAAAAGACATTAAGATTACCAGCCAGGGTTGGTAAACCAAAAGAAATGCAAGGTATTACTAGTGATATTAACAGACCAACCTTTGCGACCAGCATAGGACTAATTGAGTATGCAATTAGCCAAGGAGTCGTTGGTGAATCTGGAAGTTCATTAGATTTAAGTTCTTTATTCAAAGGTATTAAAATCGGAGGACTCGGAGGAAAAGTCAAAGATTTATTTAAATCTATTATTCCTTAATTATTACTAATTTTATCTCAAAATCTAAAACAGGTGATACACTTTGAGATAATTTTGTGGTAAAAGATAGTACTACTATTTTTATAAATTCAAGATAAATATATATGGGATTAGTTAAACCAAACAACGCAACATTTGCAAAAATCAAAGTCATTGGAATCGGCGGAGGTGGTGGAAATGCCGTCAACTCAATGATAGAGTCAGGCGCTATTAAAGGTGTTGAATTTATCGTTGTTAACACTGACGCTCAAGCCCTTCTCACTTCAAAAGCAGAAACAAAAGTTCAAATTGGTAACAACTTTACCAGAGGATTAGGTTCTGGTGCAGATCCAGAAGTTGGTAAAGCTGCTGCAGAAGAGTCAAAAGAAAAGATCAAAGATCTAGTTTTTGATACAGATATGGTATTTATTACAGCTGGTATGGGTGGTGGAACTGGAACTGGTGCCTCTTCAGTCATTGCAGAAATTGCAAAAGAATCTGGAGCTTTGACAGTCGCAGTTGTAACAAAACCATTTATGTTTGAAGGTGTCAGAAGAATGCAAAGTGCAGAAGAAGGTATAGATAGTTTAAGAGATAAAGTAGATACACTGATTGTTATCCCTAACCAACGACTAATGGAAGTTGTCGATAAAAAAATGACTCTTCTTGATTCATTTAAACTTGCTGATAATGTTTTAGGACAAGGTGTCCAAGGTATTTCAGATCTCATCACTGTTCCTGGTCTTATTAATGTTGACTTTGCTGACGTAAAAACAATCATGCTTGATTCTGGTTCTGCTCTAATGGGTATTGGTGAAGCAAGCGGAGAAAATAGAGCTGCTACTTCAGCTCGAATGGCAATCTCTTCCCCACTTCTAGAAGTTTCTATTGATGGAGCTAAGGGAATTCTTTATAACATAATCGGTGGTCCAGATATGACGATGACTGAAGTATCAGATGCATCTGCAATTATTGCTAATGCTGCTGATCCCGACGCGAATATTATCTTTGGAGCTACTATCAATGAAGAAATGGGCTCTAATATAAAGATTAGCGTCATTGCCACAGGATTTGAGAATAGCGGGTATGGTACCTCCAAGAGACCGTTCTTTGGAAACTTTTCACAAGATTCTAATAGAAGACTAGGATACAATCCCGCTTCATTTAGTCAAAGAGAACCAGAACCAGCTAAGATAGATAGAGCACCGAGTGGCTTTACCCAACCAAAGACTACTACTCAACTATCTCAATCAAATAATCAACCTACCAGCCCATTTATTTCAAATCAAAACTTTAGTAAAGAAGGTCAGGAACCAGAAAGAGACAATACTCCAAAAGAAATTAAAAAAGATGATTCTTCACAAGATAATGATTTTGAGGATGAATTTGAAATCCCTGCTTTCTTGAGACAATAAATATAAATGAGAAAAAAAGTATTTTTAATTGTTAGAGTTTTTTTACTCATCATTTTTTTACTTATTCTCTATTCAATTTTCAACAAATATAAAAATAAAAATTGGCAGTTTTATACCAATAAAAACATTGGAACTAGTGAAAGGTTCAGAGAATTCAATGAAATCGTATTTGAAGAAGATAATCTTTTCTTTAATAGCCAGAATTTCAAAACTTACTCATTGAATAAAAACAATGGTATACAAAATTGGGAATTTAGAGCTCAAGACTATAGTCCTTTTCCACCATTAATCA
>Ga0224496_10000194_pt1 | contig 44481 bp, 39 predicted proteins | sample SF_Jul11_sed_USG_2_FD_168127 | JGI IMG/M metagenome (GOLD analysis project Ga0224496, IMG submission 168127) | Sediment microbial communities from San Francisco Bay, California, United States - SF_Jul11_sed_USGS_8_1 | ecosystem: Environmental > Aquatic > Marine > Sediment | place: USA...
CTTTTTCGGCGACAACCACCGAGACTTTGCTCAACTGGTTCATCCTTTCCGCAAAGGGGGGTATAAATGCCGTCGGCATGTGCTGAACTATCAAACCCCCTACCGGGAAATTACTATCAAACTCCGGCAGCAGTTTTTGGAGTGCGGCTGGACCTCCGGTAGACGTACCGATAGCGACCAACTCCGCTTCCCTGAAAACCGGCTTAACTTCCTCCCGCTTTTGCTCTCTTGCCGGCTCATGGGCCTTTTGGGCAATCAGGTCCTTTATTCTGGAGGCGACCTTCTTTCTGAACTTTATGTTGGATGTTGAAGTATCTCCAAACGACTTCGTAATGAAATCTTCGGCTCCTATCGATAACGCTTCGAAAGTAGCATGCGCCCCCTCTTCCGAAAGGGAGCTTATCATAAGAATTTTGGCGGAGCTCTTCTTCTTCAGGATCTTTAACGCTTCAAGACCGCTCATCTCAGGCATGATGATGTCCAGCGTAATAACATCCGGCTTAAGCTCTTCAGCCATTTCGACGCCTTCGCGTCCATTGCTGGCCATACCCGCGACCTCCATATCGCCATCCTCCTGGACGGCCATGGAAAGCATCTTCCGAACAAGGGCGGAATCATCGACAATCAGGACTCGAATCGGCTTTTTTCTGTCCATTTTCTGAAACGTCAACTGATGTATTTTCGAACCGTTTTAACCACACCTGCCAAGTCTGTCTTGGTGTGGAAATCATCCATCCCGGCCTTATAGCATTCCTCCCTCTTCACGTTTTCCGTCACGAAAGAAAGCGCCACGACAGGAATTGTTTTCAGCTTCTCGTCTGCACGGATCTTCATGGTCATTTCAATACCGTCCATTTTGGGCATCATAATGTCGGTGACTACCAAGCCTATTTCTCTATTCTCCGAAAGCACTCTCAAACCCTCTATCCCATTACTCGCTTCAACCACGGAAAAGCCCTTATCCTCAAGGAACTTTTTTTGCATCATTCTGGCTGAATTCGAATCGTCGACAAGCAGCACTTTTTTTACAGCCTTCCCCTTGGAGCCGCTTTTGCTGCTGTTTGATTTTCTCGGCGTACCACCGACCGCCAGGACATTTCCACCTTCTTCAATAATCTCCATCAGCCCGCCAAGATCCACTATCAGGGTCACTTTCCCATTGCCAAGAACGGTGGCCCCAGCAATCCCCTTGGGTTGTATGAATTTCCCGATAGACTTGATTACAACCTCTTCCTGACCGAGGAGTTCCTCAACGACAATTCCAACCTTTTTTTCCGCGATAGCGATCACTACCACATACATCCAGTCTTCGTCCCTGCCGGAATCTTCATCCGTGGTGATCTCGAAAACATCTTTCAGGCGAAACAGAGGCAACACCTCATCGCGAAGATGTATAACCTCCCTTTGATCGACATACTGAAGCGAGTCTACCGATGTCCTCACGGTTTCGACTACCGAAACCAGCGGAAGGGCGAAATATTCGATCCCCACTTTCACCATCAACGCCTGAATGATCGCAACCGTAAGCGGAAGCTTTATGGAGAATGTCGTCCCTTTTCCGATTTCCGTTGTAATCGATATCGTGCCGTTCAATTTAAGGACGTTGTTTCGGACAACATCCATCCCGACGCCACGGCCCGAAATATCGGTTGTCTTTTCCGCGGTGGAGAATCCGGGAGCCATCACGAGGTTCAACTTATCTCTTTCGCTCATACGATCTACTTCCGATTCCAGCACAATCCCCTTCTCTATCGCTTTTTTGACCAGCTTTTCAGGATCCATCCCCTTGCCGTCATCTCTCACCTCGATTATTATGCTGTTCCCCTCGTGAAATGCGGCCAGAGTGATCTTCGCCTCATCCGCTTTACCGGCCTGCCTCCGCTGTTCCGGCATCTCAATTCCATGGTCGACCGCATTTCGTACCAGGTGGACAAGCGGATCGCCTATCTCTTCCATAACAGACTTGTCGAGCTCTGTGTCTTCTCCTTCAAGCGACAGCTCTATATTTTTCCCCAAAGCCTTCGCCAAATCGCGAACCATCCTCGGAAAACGGCTGAACACCTTCCTCACAGGCTGCATTCTGGTCTTCATTACCCCTTGCTGGAGGTCCGCGGTAACCATATTTATCTGTCCAACCGTATCAGACAAAGACTGAACAAGCGGATCGTTTTCATGAGCCTGCTCCAGTTCTGAAGCTATCTGCAGTATCCTGTTCCTTCCAAGCACCAATTCGCCTACAAGGTTCATAACTTCATCAAGCCTGGTCACATCGACCCTGATAGTCTGTTCCGCCTTATCAGTTTCACGCCTTCCGAAATTTTGACCTTCTTCAGGCGACCGCCTCCTCTCAAGGTTTGACGGAACCTTCTCCGGCAATTTCGAGCCGCTGGCGGGAACCTCCTCCGAATCCCTTCGTCCCCTTCTCTCGATCCCGAGCTCAGCAAGGAGATCCGTCTCCGAGACAGCTTCCTCCTCGACAATCAGCCTCCCTGTTCCGGTCATTTCCGCAGAAGGCTTCTTTGCGACAGCCGCCGCCGGAGCGGCGTCTGTAGTAATCATGCATTTTCTTAAATCTTCGAGGAGGGGATTAATATCCATCGAAAGTTCCCGGTTTTCGTGGATATTTCCAAGAAGCGTCTTTATGGCATCAGAAGCCTTGAATACAGCGTCATTGATCGTAGGGGTCATCTTCAATTCCCCCTGTCTGCATTTGTTCAGAACGTTTTCGGCATTGTGTACGATGTCGACAATTTTTGTAAAACCAAGAAATCCGGCGGCTCCCTTGATAGTATGGACGCATCGGAAAACCTTGTTGATGAGATCCATGCTGTCAGGAGAATTTTCCAGCTCAATGAGGTCGTTATCGAGACCCTCGATGATTTCCCGTGTTTCGGTGACGAAATCGGCAACGATCTCACGCATTTCATCCTTTTCGTCAACCATCTTTCCCCCCTATCATCGGAAAACAGCAAAAAGGATTATTTTTCGAAACTCGTCTCCACCACAAATTGAGCGCCATCCACCGTGAAAGGTATTGCAACTGTCGGGCCGCTGGTTATAGATTCGATTTCGTGATTTTTCCCCGTTATAACGCTTGGCAGTCCAGCTTCAAAGTTGTGCCCCTTTTCCGATAGAGCTCTTCTTGCGTCTCCCGAAATCATGTTTGTGATCTCGCCCACGGCATCCTTTATATCGTCGTTCAGTTCAGTGAGAGTTTCGCCAAGCATGCCTCCGACGATTTTCAACGCCGCCTCCTTTGAAAGGCTGATGATCACCACTCCCTTGGTGGCTCCAGTAAGGCCTATCACTCCCGAAATATCACCGGATGCGACTTTATCCTTTTTCAAATACGGTTTGCCCGCAACAGGCTTTACGAACGCCATCATCTCAAGGACATTCAGCGTAGCTTTAAGAAAAGGATTTACAAAATCAGCGTTCATTAAAATCTCCAACTTCCATGCAGAAAAGTTTTCTTCTTTTGGAAAATGCCCCCTTCGCTATCGAAGCAATATTCCCAGCATTGATAGGCCAATTAAGATTTTACGAAATCCCGAACATTTTCGCAACTTCTTGTTACAAAACCCGACAGCGGCTTTTATCAGAAAATAAACTGCAGGAACGGAAACATACGCGGACATAAGAACGTATTTCACTTAACGGTGCCGATAATCCTTATTCGGAAAAGTGGCGTAATTGGGTCATTTGACCTGATTACCAGAAAATCGTGAATAGCCCCTTTAACGTCGGCAAAAAAATATCCCGTAAGTTCAACACGCTTCCCCTTTCCTATCCCCTTTTTACTTAATGGCAAGCCGGACGACTCGTTTAAAACGTCAAAATTCCGTATAAAAAGATCTCCGTCACCGCTATTACCGACGATAACCTTGTAATAAACCGTTTTGCCAAACTCTACATTCCCAAGATCAACAACACCAGGCGTAACGGATATCTCTGGGGCCGGCACCTTCACCTTGTGAACAAATTTTTCCGCAAAGGATAGATCGGCCTTGATAACCAGGGTATAGGGATCTTTCACGCCTTTCACATATACGCTGATATCGGATTTATACTGACCGCTCTGTCCGACGGGGTTGAATGAAACCCTTATCTCCCCTCTCTCCCCCTTCCCGATCTTACTCTGCCCGGCTATCGCAGCTGTACATCCGCAGGAGGTTATTACGTCAACTATCTCTATTTCGGAATCTCCCGTATTAGTGAATTTAAATGTGTGTGTCTGCCTGTTATATGATTCAAGTTTTCCGAAATTCCAGATCTTCTCCTGAAACTCAAGCCTCCCATCGGCATGGGAAAGAACGGGAGAAATAAGCAGAAATGCCAATACGAAAAAAAGTCGGCGGAAACAAAGAATGCCCAAAGCTAATACCTGGAAAGAACCTTTATTGATTTTGCGACCGGCGCATACTCATCGTTAAAATAATATATAAGCTCCACCCTCATGCCAGCCATCAGGCTGGAGAATGGAACAGCCGTGCCGCGAGTCCCGATAATCACTGTATCGGGAATGACAAGTATCTTCCTTTCGTTAATCTCGACAAAATCCACACCGACCCTATCGAGACCGACGTTGGCAACTTTTGATTCGATTCTGGTGATATCCCCATTTGCAGACAATGAAACGTCCGCAATTACACCTAATAACAACAGAGAAGCCAGCAAAATCCTCACCAGACCTCCCTCCATGCAACGATGCCGCTTTTAATATTTATTACAGTGTCAAATTTGACCTCTGTAACCTCACCCGTGCTTTTCTGTATGTACGCAACGGCCCCTTCCTCTCTCCCCGCGTGTATCGCAACGGACGAGGCCAGCCCAGTGCCTGCCGTTTCCGATCTTTTGAGGACAATATCAGGATTGGAAGAGCTATAGCCTATCGTAGACTCCTTGTAGGCTGTACCGGTTTTATAATAAAGCGAATAGAGGTAGTTCAACCCGCCGAAGCCACAAACATCCGTATTCGGAATAAAACTTGTAGCCAGCACTACGCCACCCACGATGGACGGTTTATTCAGAGCCCTCTCCTTGGAAGTGGTAAGACGCATGTACCACCCCTGATAATTGGCGAGTATTTCATCTGCCAATCCCTGCAGGGTGGTTATCCCGCCGGGTCCGCCTGTTATGGCCCCCCCCTTGGAGACAACAACTGCCGTTGTATCGAGAAGATTCGTTACCGTTGGGGAGCCGTAGCTCGCCGATGAATTCAAGGATGCCGCTCCCAAACATGCGTTATCCCATGCTCCGGTAACCCTGTCCCAGCAAACATCTCTGACCCCGTATACACCCTGAACCGCAGTGTCCGCCTTGTCGGTGGTGCTTTTGAACTTCCCGGTCCCCCAGTAGATCCAGAGCGGCCCCTCTGTATCGTTTGATACTGATGGAGCCGCGGAAATTGTCTGCCCTACGGCGGAGTTATGCAGCAGGGACATCTGCCAGTTGGCAGGGTTAGGGTCGTTGTTTATAACTATTCGCCACATTCGGCTGTTCCACGAACCACCCCCCGTGGCTTTGTAATAGGTTTCACCTATGTATACGGCGTCCGAATTGTAAATGGGGGGGGAAACGGTATTATCTGAAACAAAATCAATGTCCACCGATACCGGATCCGCAAAGTATGAGGTCGCGTCCGAAACCGCGAATTTCGCGGCAAGCGTTCCAGTTTCCAGATCGACTACGAATACCTTCCCCGTCTGGTTTGAGTTCCCCTGATAATCTGGAACATAGGCGGCCTTTGTACCTGAGCCGAAAACGGCGAACCATTTTGTCCCAACCTTTACGATAGCCGGGTATGATGCCGCGAATCCCAGTTCATTGTCATCCGCAACCAGTCCCGACCGGGTGAGGTTGTGCCCGAATTCCCAAAGGAGGTTCGGCGAGTTCGGATCCGTTACATCAAGGGCGAAATATGCCGACCTCCATTTCCTCAAATTCGCGGCTGTGTCACCGTCGCCGTCAACGTCAAATCCCGCGTCGGCTATCTCCCCTCCGCCACTACCCATTCCTCCAATGAGGATGGTCCCCCAGCATTTGCCAGCGGAGTTTGAGCCTACATGAATGGCGTCGCATGGGAATATCTGCACGTCAGAGATCTTTGGCCTCATATCAACATACTCCACGCGCGAGTAAGTAAGGCTCCCCATCCAGTTCAGATGCGGGAGGAGGTTGTATGGAATATACGCCCAACTCTCTGCGCCATCCTGCACGGTCGCAGAGGCATTGCTCGCCCTGATTGCGTGCAACATCCCGTCATTGGCCCCTACATAGGCATAAACGTCTCTGGGACTGGATCCTGTCACGCTGTATTTGTCGGAAAACATGTTATAGGAGGGATCTCTGTAAAGAAGTCCGTATGCCTCAGCCGGAGAAGAGACCACTCCGGGGGTCGAATTTACAATGTCCCCAAGTTTCCATTCGTTCCCGCTTATGTTGCGGTCACGATAGCCGACTACATCGGCCCCCCTTACGAAGTTGATCAGGTTGGCCGGATCCGCGCTCTTCATATACTTTGCAAGAGCCGCCGAGTTTCCGGTATTAAACGAGATGAACTCCCCCGTAGCGGGGCCGCTGCATCCATTGCAGACACCGTCTTCGTTTGAATCCAGGAATGTGTATATGTTCCTTGCTCCGGGCGCAACCGCACTCAGCAGCTTCTCCCCGGCATCCCAGTTGTACCCGCTGTATGAAACGAGCGGCACGGAACTGACCGGTGTAGTGGTGCAGACGCCGTTCACTTCAGAGAGGTTTTTCACCACCGTCTGGTTCTGAACGATATCAAATTCAAAACCTATGCAGTTCCCGAATTTGTCCCTCATCGCCCCCAGCGGGTCTACGTTGAAAGAGAGGAGATGCCCAAGCCAGTCGATGTCCCTGGTGCCGCTTGCCTCTACGACGGTTTTCTTCGGCAGGAAGTAAGCCTGGAAAATATTCCCGGCGCCGGAAGAGGATGTCGCAAGAACCGATATGGCTGTTCCCGATGTCGCGCGGTTCAGAATATCCGTTATCGCCTCAAGGAGTTTCGACTCCAGCTGTGCGCCATCCGATGCCTTGAAGTAGGTGTCCGGTATATTATCGCCGTTTACGTCCCACTCGCTTTGAAGATCAGGTATTTTGTTGGCGTTGGAATCAATGAACGCACCGTTTTTAGAAGTCTCTTGCAGGATCGTCTCCGCGGCCACAGAATCACCAAACGCAAATATTGTGTAAATGGTCAGATTCTGATCTCCCGCGATATCGCTTCGAAGATCCCCCACATGGGCGTAGAGGGCGACATCGTCCAGAAAATCCGAGTTGGCAACGGCATCGTTGCCGTCATTGTCATAATCTGTCAGAGGTCTGTTTAAAGGGTCTAGCACGGTAGGAACGATATTTTCATCGTAAGTTGGTTCACCGTCAGTAATTATGATCACGAAATTTTTACCGCAAGATACATAGCCGGCATATTCCGAATAGTACAAGGGGTCGTTGCCTATTACATTCGAAGGGAGGTTCCCGTTCACCCCATAATCCATGTTCCCCAAAGTAGGGTGGCGATAGAACGCAAAATACCCAGCGGCTATCCAGAGCGATTCCGCCAGCGGGGTAAATCCGTCTGCCGGCTCGGTCTGAAAGTTCGTTATGAAGTTGGTTCCATACCCGGTACCCGTGATGGCTTGGGAGATGTATCCTCCATCCCTTCCGTTAGCCGGCCCCCCTTCCGCCAGGGTTCTGCCGCTATTAAAGAATTCGAGGCCCCACCTCGCCTGGTTTTCAACTCTCTGCATGATGCCCGCGAGGTTTCCCGAAACGAAATCATTCGGCTCCAGGGCCTGGTCCTTTTGAATCGAAAGGGTAAAGGTAGCCAACACCAACTGGACTCCCGTGGCTATCGTAGTTCGGATCACACTCATATTTCCGCCAGCGAGCTTATACGAATAGGTGTATGTCGCATCATTCTGATAAGGGGTTATGCCGGCAGTGACGCCAAGCGGGCCGGCAAACATCCTATCCCACATTGCGGAAGAGGCCTCCCCCTTGTTCTGCTGGTTTCCTCCGCCCGTCCTCGATGTGGCAAGCCCACCCATGACGACTTTTCTGGAAACGTCCACCCTCCTCATTGTCGCCCAGTTGAGAAAATTCCCGCTCCAGGGACCGGCGGCGTTTATCGTAAAGACGTTGCTTGCATAGCTATACTTGTAGGCAGAAGTGAAGTAGCCGTAATAGGTCGTCGCAGGGTCGTATACGCCGAGGTAGGCCCGCTCATTCATGCTCCCCGAATTATCCATCAGAAAAAGGATGTTCGGCTTTACAGTGTTGCTCATGGAAATAGGGGTATGCGAGTAGTCGGCGTTTGTCTCGCCCCGCGCACTGCTTGCGGTAAAGCCGCACAAGAGGAGAGCAACGGCAATTATTCTATGCCTATTGATCACAGACATCTGGCACCCCCTTCAACGCATTTGAATTTTGCCCTTACCGTGGCCGACTTTCCAGCATTGGAAGTGTTATTTGAATCTATCCTGTAATAGAGGGCAACGCTCCCCGCGCTCCCGCTACCTATCCCTTCATAGCGCGAGCCGAACTCGGAGGATGTCCCGGCCAGCTTTCTGCTGGTCACATAATCGATATCGACGTTCACCTTTTCACCCGCCAAATCGACCTGAGCGTCCGGAATGGCGTCGTTATAGCTATCAGGGTCGTTAACGGAGTCCCCTTTCAGCTCATCTTCAAGGTCGGTAACGCCGTCAGAATTCGTATCGGTGTTATTGATCGTTATTTTCGCACTGCCCGTATCGATAGCCGCTACCTTTAAACCGTTACCGACAGCCCGCATCACCAGTCCGCCGCCGTAATCGGCGCCGCCATCTGCAAGGTACATCAGCTTTGTCTTATTTCTGTATTCCCCGCTGAACCGAAGGCTGAAACCTGTGCTGTTCACGGCAACAAGGGAGAATATGGCGAGAACCATCGTTATCAGGAGGGCGAATGCAAGAGCAACACCCTTTTCATTTTTTAAAACAGCCATCCAGCCTTTCATATATTGTTCCTCAATGAAACCCTCGTGGTAATTGATTCCAGATTGTACATCTTAGTAAGGTTATGCACCGTTTCCGTGCGAAAGGATGCGTTGATATCTATGGCAACAACCTTGTCGAAATTCCTCTCCAGAACCGCGTTGGTCGGGAGGCCGACATCCGTGCTTATCGTCCCGTTCTCATATTTATAGACAAATGCCAGCGCCGTCAGATTTTCCACAACGACCCTCCATGAGCCGATGGTACCGGCCAGATCCGTAATATTGGCTTGTTCAAGATTGGATCCATTCAGCCTGAACGCCAGGAATTCCCTCGTCGAGCTCCGCGTGCCCGAAACCGGCGGATTAACCGCTTCGCCATCCTCATCGAGGTCGGCCGTAAAATATATCTCTGTAGTTGAAACTATCACGGATGAAGTGCCTGCGGAAAAAGTTGAATCGGTAAGCCCGAATCTGTCGGGCCCCGCCTCTCCAGGGTCATATCCGATAAGCCGGAGGTTCTTCGACAATGTATCCATTGCGTTCCGTTCGCTGCCATGCATGTATACAACCTTCTGCTCGCCGGCAAAAAGCTTGTTTTGCGAATCAAACATCCTGTATATGGCAAGCATGACTATTGAAGCTACGGCAATGGATACCATAAGCTCCACCAGAGTTATACCTTTCTGATCCAGATTCATATTTGCCATATTCCTATTCTCCGACTATCGCCGTAGCTATCGAAACATACCTTGGGCTACCCTTTTCGGACCATCCCACCACAACGTAGACCGTCTTCATGCCGGCCACCGGATCATCATCCCTTATGGACCATGTCCTCCTCATTTCACTTGCGACAGCAAGACCCGACGGACACTGCAGAATGGCAAGGGGAAAAACTTCAAATCCGTTTGCGTCGACCGTATAGCTGTAATCAGGATCCGCAAATAGCGTAGCCGGATCTGTTTCAGCATCGTTTGCTATGGAACAGTTGCCAAGCCCGGCGCCTATCGTATCGTCGCCGCCGCCAATCGCCATATCCGCGCCCAGATTAAAATCTATACTTCTTAGATCTTCTATTGTCTTTTGCACAAGAAGACTTGCTTCAATATATCTGGAACTGGAGACATTCCCCCCTACTACAGAAAGAGAGATCGACGAAAGCGCCAACAGCGCGATTGAAAAGATGGTGATAGCTACCAGGCTTTCCAGGAGTGAAAAGCCTTCACACCCCGATACAGGAGTGCAATAAATCTCCCTGCGCCGGAAACTTGCCATATCGCGGTTGAATTCGCTTCTCATCTATTACCTTTTTTCCATTAAAAACAGCTACTTCTTTTGCACATATTATAGCCTTTTAGCGGCTAATATTATGATTTATGCATAATCCATACCAATATAAAAGAGAAAAGAATGCAAATTTGCAACATTTTAGCCATATATATAGACCGCTCAACATGCCAAGTATATATTATCATACACTTTTACCAATATCGGTCTCCCCACTCTTCTGCAACAATATTAACAAATTCATCCAATAAACCGAAAAGCATCATATGAAGTATTTCGCAATTCCCGCATTACTGCTAACTATACTTTTTTCCGGCGAAGCGTCCGCATGGTATGTGACCATTCACGACGAGCCGGAGGACTCTGAAAGAAAAAATGGAATAATTTTCCCTTTGACAAATAATACGAGCAGGGACATTGAGCTTGTATATGGGTGGGTATACAGATACGAAGCAGAAAATCCAAAGGATCTCTACCTCGTTTCAAATCCGCACGTACCGGGCATAAAGGTAACACCCGGACCACACAAACCTGGCGAAAAAGCGCTTTACTGGTTCGAGGTTCCTCCGTATCACATAAAACCTGATAAATACGGGATATTAATTTACGATGCTTCCATTCGGTTTTCCCGATTTTGACCCTCTCAATCCATTTTTCAGGAAATTCCGCTAGAATAGAGCGATGATTGAAAATCGGCTCTGCAGAATTAAAACGATTATCATCTTTATGACAATTGCCGGATTCGCGATACCGGCGAACCCGGAGGAGGAGAAGAGTGCGGAAATTCACTTCAACCGGGTTATATACGGCGATGTAATGACCGGGATGCGGCTGCAGCATTTCAGCTCAATTTTTCCCGGATTTACCGAAACCGCCAGCGGAAACTTTGTGGACCTTGAGAAGCGGTCCAAAACTGATTTCACGATACTTGTTGAAAAACCGCTCAACATTGACCTGTTCGGCATTTTCCTCAAAAGAATTCCAATATCAATATTCAGCACATCGGATGAATTGGCATGCAATACACCCCAGGGGGCGAGGTTTCTCTCACATCCCCCAACCAGGGAGGGCGCTATAAAGATCATCCTGTACTCCTACGACTATCTTGTCTGCGCGGGGGAAGGAGTAGTAAGCGGTGAAAGACTTCTTGAAAAATACATTGAGAAATACGGGAATTACGACAAGAAGGATTATGACCGCAACCAGCATATCTATTTCAACGTTGAAAAGAGATACGAGGTACGCGTAAAACCTGTAAAAAGCAAAACCGGCGAAGGCGCACTGATAATAACCGTTTCCGATAATGAAATTTTCAAGGAAGCCTACGACAGCTGGCGCGCTTACATCAGAAGGATCGAAGAATCGGCGCTGGAAAAATTCTAGCCGTCACCGCTAAAACAACGGTGCTACGCTAAAACAATACTAAAAATAACTGGATTTTCCCGCATGGCCCGCTTCACGGAGAGCCGTGAAGCGGAAATCGAAATTTAATTTGACGAAGAAGAGTGGAAGCGGCTGTTTTCGTCGACAACCAGAGCCGCCGCCTGCGAGACAAGCATCTTTAATTCGGGGTCGTCGACAACCTTGAGCAATGAAACAAGGTCGTTTTTCCTCTCCTTGAGGGAATCAACCATCGGTTTTATCCGCCCTATCGGAACATCCTGGTTCTCAAGCGAGTTTTTATAGATAGTCAGATCATCGAGAAGCGATTCCAGCTGGCCAACTGCAAGCAGGTTTATCGAATTGCTAGCTTTCGGAGTAGCTGTGACGCTCTGAACAGGGGGCGTCGCAAGCGGTGCATCAGCTTTAACAGCTTTTTCCGCCATAGCTTCTTTCAACACTGAATCAAACGGCGTAGAGCCGGTTTTTTCCGTTTTCTTTTGTGGAAGCTCCCCGCTCCCGCCAACTTTGCTTGTTACGTCTATTTTCATAAATTTCCTCCTGTTTCTTCCATATCGGAAAAAACCAAGTTTCCCTTTAGTAGATTATCCCTTTATGAGGAGTAAGGCAAACCGGGCGGCGATGCTACTTCTTTGGCGTATCCGAGACATTTCCGGAGGATAAATCCAATACCGTTTTCACTATTACCAGCGTCACACCTACCGAAATGCACGAATCCGCCACGTTGAACGCCGGCCAATGGTATGTCCCGAAATAGACGTCCAGAAAGTCGGTTACTTTACCGTAGAGGAACCTGTCCCACAGGTTCCCCAGGGCGCCGCCGAATATGAGAATGAGGGCCGACTTCATAACCTTGTCATCCTCTTCCACATCTCTGTAAATGAATACAATTACGATGAGCGCCACCACCGATGCGGCCTTGAAAAATATCGCGCGCCAAATGGAGTCTATCCCGGCAAGGAAGCTGAATGCCCCCCCACGGTTCCAGACAAACACGATATTGAAAAAGCCGTCGATAACAGAAACCGATTCCCCCTCGGCAAGGCTCCTTCTTATGATCTCCTTGGTTACCTGGTCAGCTACGAGGATGACAATGGACCAGATAATGAGCGGCAGATACTTCTGAAAAGCCGGGCCGTTCATGGTATCAAACCCCGCTTTCAGCAAGATGTTTCGCGCATCGTTCACATACGGCCGGGTGTTCGCTGTTTCTCCCCAGATCCGTAGAGTAATTCCAGCATCTTTCGCATTTCTCCCCATCGGCCTTCAATACCGATATCTCCATCTCCCCCTCTGATTTGGGTTTCACCACGGCCTGTGAAACGATGAATATAAATGGAAGCTCGGCCTCATACTCCTTCATAACAGTCTGATGCTTGCCGGATGCCGATATTTCAAGTTTCGCATCAAGCGAATGACCTATTACTTTGTCACGCCGCTTTTCTTCAAGCACTTTTAATACCCGGTTACGAATTTCAAGGATGGTATCCCATTTTTTTCGAAATTCGAATTCCTTCCCGCTGAACAGCGCCATAAGGCGTTTACCGGAAGTTTCCTCTGAATTTGCAAACCGGAACCACCCTTCATGAAGGAATTCCTCGGAATGCACAGTCGAGCCTTTTGGGCACAATGAATCTTCGGGTATCGCCTTCCATATCTCTTCTGCTGTAAAGCTGAGAACAGGAGCAACCAGCCGAACCATTAGTTGCGTGAGTGCGTATATGGTCGTTTGAGCGGCGCGGCGTCCATCTGACTCTGCAGGATATGTATAAAGCCTGTCCTTGACGATATCAAGATAGAAAGAGCTTAGATCCACTACGCAGAAATTATTAATCTGGTGGTAGAGGACATGATATTCATGGCGGTCAAATGCCTCCAGCACCTTTTTTTGCATCTGATAGGCGCGATCCAATATGTATCTGTCGAGTTCAGGCAATCTGTGACTGTCCACGAAATTCTTGTCTGGATTAAAATCATACAGGTTGCTAAGCAAGAAACGGAAGGTGTTCCTGATTTTGCGGTACGACTCGGAAAGGCGCTTTAAAATTTCATCGGATATCCTCACCTCTTCCATATAGTTCTCGGAAGATATCCATAACCTCAAAACCTCCGCGCCGTATTTCTTTACCACCTGCTCGGGGGTTATCGTGTTGCCTACCGATTTCGACATCTTCTTCCCCTGCTTGTCCACGACGTATCCGTGGGTAAGTACCGTTTTATACGGTGCGGGATTGCCGGTACCTACCGATTCCAGGAGCGAGCTTTGAAACCACCCTCTATGCTGGTCGCTCCCCTCAAGATAGAGGTCGGCCGGCCATGAAAGCTCCTTCCAGTCTTTAAGCACCAGCGCGTGGCTCACTCCGGAATCGAACCAGACATCAAGGATATCCTCTTCCTTCCTGAACCTGTCGCTTCCGCATTTGCACTTCGCGCCGGAGGCGAACTCCCCTGCGTCAAGCTCGAACCAGACGTCCGCCCCTTTATTCTCTATCATGTCGGCGGCTCTTCTTGCCACGTCGGCGCTCATCAGCGGTTCATCGCATTTTTCACAGAAAAGAATGGTTATCGGCACGCCCCACGACCTTTGCCGCGAAACGCACCAGTCGGGGCGCCCCTCGACCATTCCGTGAATTCGTTCCTTCCCCCATGCGGGAACCCATTTGGTTTTGCCGATGTTCTCAAGAGCCCTCGCCCGCAGATCATTCTTCTCCATGCTGATAAACCACTGCGCGGTTGCGCGGAAGATTATCGGTTTCTTGCATCGCCAGCAGTGGGGGTATGAGTGCCCCAGCTTCTCCTCATGGAGGAGCCTCCCTGTGGATGACAGCTTTTCAATCACGTCGCCGTTCGCTGCCGGAACCTTGAGCCCTCCGAAGAACTCCAGATCGTCTACATATCTGCCGTCACCCCTCACCGGGTTATAGACCTCAAGGCCATACTTCAATCCGACTATATAGTCATCCTGCCCATGCCCCGGGGCTGTATGAACCGCGCCGGTACCCTGTTCGAGGGTTACATGCATACCTGTGATAATCGGGGATCTTTTTTCATACAGGGCATGCCTCGTGTCGACATTTTCCAGCTCCGACCCCTTAAAGGTCTTAACGCTCTTTACGTCGTCTACTCCAAGTTTGCTTAAAACCTTTCCGGCAAGCTCCGTGGCGAGAATGAGGATACCGTCCTTATACTCCACTGCGGAGTAGTCGAACCCGGGGTGCACCGCAACCGCGCGGTTGGCGGGGATTGTCCAGGGGGTGGTGGTCCAGATCAGAATGGAAACCTCCCTGTCGGAAGGGAGGCCTAGTTTTTCTGCTTCCCCTTCCCAAAGGGGAAACTTGACGAACACGGATGGGGATACATGGTCTTCGTACTCCACCTCGGCTTCCGCAAGAGCCGTGCAGCAGGAAACACACCAGTGCACCGGTTTTAATCCCTGGTATAGAGAGCCGTTCTCAATGAACTTTGCAAGCTCCCTTACCGTATCGGCTTCATATTTATAATTCATTGTGAGGTAGGGATTCTCCCAATCCCCGAAGATGCCGAGCCTTTTAAACGACTCCCTCTGTTTGTCAACGAACTCGGAGGCGTAGTCACGACAGAGCTTCCTTTTCTCCGAGCGGGAAATCTCCCCCTTCTTTTTGCCAAGCTTCTTGTCTACCTGGAGTTCGATAGGGAGTCCGTGGCAATCCCACCCCGGAACGTAAGGGGCGTCGAATCCCTGCATGGTTTTGATCTTTACTATCATGTCCTTGAGGATCTTGTTAAGAGCATGCCCCGTATGGATGTCGCCGTTTGCGTACGGCGGGCCATCGTGAAGGATATATTTGGGCGCGCCGGTCCTTGCCTTGCGGATCTTTTGATACATGTCCGCCCACTCCTCCAGCAGGCGCGGTTCAAGCGTTGCCAGCCCCGCCTTCATGGGGAAGTCGGTTTGAGGAAGGTTCAGGGTATCTTTGTAATCCATAGTCGGATAAGTTTACTTTCACATCACCAACTAATCAACACTCCATTCAAAAAGAAACGGAATAATCGACGCCATGGGGCTGTCAGACTATGAGTTTGCGGATGCGCGGCAGGAGATCCTCGGGGACAAAAGGCTTGGTGATAAAATCGTTCGCCCCGGCGCGGAACATTTCATCCTTTTTGACAATCTCTCCGGATGGCATAAGTGCGATAAATGGAAGAGATGCGGTCAGGTGGTTTGAGCGTATCTTTTGCAAAAGTTCCAGTCCGCATGCGTTCTCCGTTCCGGTCGAGGCCAGGATCAGATGTGGCTGGCTTTCGTTTATCATCTCTTCCGCCTCAGGACAGCTGTTGGCAATCCTGATCTCAACATTGAGTGTGCCGATCAGTTTGGATAGAAGCTTCCGAAGGAACTTGTCATCATCCACTATTAGAACCTCGGGTTTTACCTCCGGCACTGAAAAATAGAATGTGCTCCCCGCGCCTACTGCTGATTCAGCAACCAAATTACCGCCAAGCGCAGTTGCGATCTCCTTGCAGAGAGGCAATCCCATACCGGTTCCCAGTTCCCCCCCTGTTCCAACTGATGAAGTCTTTATCTGGTAATCAAACAGCGACTCGATAATGTCGGGGCTTATACCAACCCCTGAATCGCTCACGGCAAGGGAAGTCTTTTCACCGTAAGGCAGGTAGAGGCGCACCTTCCCCCCTCTGTTGCTGAATTTTATCGCGTTGGAGAGGAGATTTCTCACAACCTCATGATAGAGCGCGGAATCCACATAAATGCGCGTACGCCTCGGAACATCGTTTACAACCTCTATCCCCTTGCTCGCGGCAAGATGGAAAAAATAATCAAAATTCCTGGCAATGAGATAATGCATATCTTCAAAGCCAAAGACCGGTTTTAGCGCGCCGGTCTTCAGCCTTCCAATGTCTAGCAGACTTTCGATCAGTTTCATCAATGATTCACCCGTAGATATCGATGAATTGACCAGCTTCAACGCTTCATCCCCCATCCCGTATTTCGGAGTGGAAATCAGCACCCTCATTGTGCTGATAATAGTAGCGAGCGGACCTTTCAAGTCGTGTGAGACAAGCGAGAGCATTTTATCTTTCAGGACTGTAGCTTTCTCAGCGTTCTCCTTGGCGGATATAAGGTCTTCCTCCCGTTTCTTCCTGTCCGTTATATCTATGGACAGTCCGCAAACGGCATATGGCCTCCCCTCCTTGTCCAGGATAGGAAAACAGCTGGTCAGAAATACCTTTGGCCTTCCGTCGACAATCTCCGTATCTTCCCTGTCAAAAGGCTTGACCTCCCGGAAAAGTTTCTGTTCGCTCTTCCAAAGTTTTTGCGCGAACGACACCGGAAATACTTCTGCGCCTGTTTTGCCGACTACGGCATCCTCTTCCAGATTATGCAACTCAAGGAAACGCTTGTTCACCATGACAAACTTTCCGTCTTCCCCCTTTACATATACCGCGGCTCGAGAACCGTTCAACAGCTCCCGAACACTTTCGATAGCGCTCCCTTTAGCAACAACTTCTCCGATCGTCGCTTCTTCTCTGGAAATCCCCATGATGCCGATAATATTCCCACCGAGATCCTTTATCTGCGAAGCGGAAACAAACGACCGGAAGATCTCGCCATTCCTGCGCTTGTTCAGGATCCAGCCATGAAATTCCCCACGTGCCTGCATTGTCTGAGCCGGCTTTTCGGACTCGGACGCATTGGCGTACAACATGACTACGTTCTTGCCGATAACCTCGGATTCTGCATAACCGAATGTCTTTTCGGCGGTCTTGTTGAATTTGACAATCCTTCTGGCCTTGTCGACAACGATTATCATCTCGTTGGAATTGTCCAGAAAACTGGATGAGACATCGCGATTTTTGATCATATTGCCAAAAATTTCTCCGCTCTTGTCCGGTGCCTTGCTATCCATAGGGTGCCCCGTTTATAAGAATTTGTCCGAATACGCCGGATTAACCGCCCAACTTATATTTAGTGGACATGAGCACAATTTCGGAACCATTAAAGGTGAAAAATGCGGAAATGCAGATCCAGCCCACGCAGGGAGTTGGAACGCAGAACCAAACATCCTGAAACATGCAAACGGCAAGACGAAGGGGCTTGTTAGCGTCCTGGACATATGTAGAATTTCACTAGCGAATTGCGTTACTCCACTAAAACGCCTATCCCTCATAAGTGATTTCCTTTAAAAAACATGTTAAATTATAATGCAATATCAAATGCAAAACAATCTTCATGATGCAAATCTGCACTCTGTAGATAGATTGTTACATGGTTCGTCGTCCACAACATAGCCTTTTTGCTACGCATTGATCATGGGTCAACAAATAAGGTCAAATATTTGATTTTAGCGGATGCTATTCAAAAAAAGAATCCCATGGATTATACTTACCGCAACTTATTACATTGGAATTTTTACATTGGCGGTGGATGAATGATACTGAGCATGACCGGTTTTGCCCGGACTGAATCGGAAAATGAAAAACTGAAATGCGTCGTTGAGATACGATCCGTAAACCACCGGTTTCTGGATATCTCCGTTCGCCTCCCTTCGAAAAGTTTTGAGCATATAAAGGCTATCAAGGATCTCGTTTCGGCAAAGATATCCCGCGGTTCGGTGGAGATCACAGTTTCGCTGGGGGAGAGTGAAAACAACCAGAAAAGGCTGGTCATTGATGAGAACCTGGTAACGCAATACATGGCTGGAGCCAAATCGATAGTTTCGAAATTCCAGGTTTACGGCGAAATCGATCTGCCGACACTTTTTTCCATGAAAGACATATTCAAATACGAAGAGACGGAAGATGACGCCGAAGGACGATGGCAGCTTATCCAGAAAACCGTCAACGGCGCTCTTGAAAAACTGGTCGAGATGAGGCGGGTCGAAGGTGATGCCTTGGAAAAGGATATACTTTCACAACTCGACATAATCGAAAAATGCGCCGAATCGATAATCAAAACAAAAGACATCCAAAAAAAGGAGGTCACTGAAAAGCTGAGGGCGCGCCTCGAAGAACTTTTCGCCGACTTCAAGGCCGACGAACAGAGGGTCATTACCGAAGCCGCCATACTTGCCGACCGCTCCGACATCAGTGAAGAGATCATACGGCTGAGATCACACATCGACCAGACAAGAGAACTTGTGAAAAACCACGGGCCAAACGGCAGGAAACTTGAGTTCATCCTTCAGGAGATGAACAGGGAGACCAATACGGTCGGTTCGAAAAGCACGCTTTTCAATATAAGCACGGATGTGATCGAGATCAAAAGCTGTCTTGAAAAGATCAGGGAGCAGGCCGCAAACATTGAATAATCTAAAAGCGGAAATCACAGTATGACTACAAACTGGAATCCCGGATGCGGAATCCTGTTTGTGCTATCAGCCCCGTCCGGCGCTGGCAAGACCACTCTTGCCCAATACCTTGTAAAGCATATCCCGGACATGAAACAGTCGATTTCGTACACAACCCGCCCCATGCGGGATGGTGAAGTGCAGGATATTGATTATCATTTTATTGATCAATCGTTGTTCGAGCAGATGATAACCGACAACTCATTCGCTGAATACGCGAAGGTGCACGATTTTTATTATGGTACCTCCTACAAATCAATTTCCGACGCTAAAAAAAGGAAAAAGGATCTTCTTCTTGTCATTGATGTTCAGGGTGCGGAAAAGATCCACAACAGCGGCCTCAGCAATGTCGTTTCCATTTTCCTCCTCCCTCCATCAATCGAGGTTTTGAGGCAGAGACTGGAAAGCAGGGGGACCGATACGGCGGAACGGATAAACAAACGGATCGAAACGGCAAAAAAAGAGATAGAAGAGTGCAGAAAATATGATTACATTATCGTGAACGATGATCTTGAAACGACAGAAAAGGAAATATCGGGGATCGTGAGGGCGGAGAGATCCAAGCCGGAAAGGAAAAATCCAAAATTTCCTGATTTTTCGATACCGCCGCCAACAAAAGGAAGGAATCAGCAATGAGCGCAAAAATAATCGACGGAAAAGAGATCGCCCAACAGATAAGAAGTGAGGTAAAGAACGAGGTGAGCAAACTCATCGAGGGGGGCGGACGCGCGCCTGCGCTCGCAGTGGTGCTGGTTGGTAACGACCCAGCTTCGGAGATATACGTAAAAAACAAAAAAAAGGCGTGCCACAGCACCGGAATCACGTCGATCGAACACAAACTTAGCGAAGATATCCCTGAAAAAGACCTGGTTGCACTGATCGACCGGCTGAACAAGGATCCTGAAATAGACGGCATACTGGTTCAGTTGCCGTTGCCGGGGAAACTTCATGAGAACATGATAATAGAACGGATCGACCCGAAAAAAGATGTCGACGGATTCCACCCCGTGAGCGTTGGACGACTGGTGGCCAACACGAAAGGGCTTAGGCCATGCACACCCGCAGGCATAATCGAACTGCTGAAACGGATAAATGTCGACCTCGTGGGGAAAAAGGCTGTCGTCCTCGGACGCTCAAATATCGTCGGCAAGCCTACGGCAACCCTTCTCCTCCACGAAAGCTGTACAACAACAGTCGCCCACTCCAAAACAAAGCACCTAAAAGAGCTGTGCCAGAGGGCCGATATAATCATCGCCGCGATAGGTAAGCCGAAATTCGTGACAGCTGACATGGTTAAAGAGGGGGCGATAGTTATTGATGTCGGCGTAAACCGGACAGAAGAGGGGATCTTTGGCGATACCGATTTCGCAAACGTGAAACAGGTCGCCGGCTATATTACTCCGGTGCCCGGGGGGGTTGGCCCAATGACGATCGCAATGCTCATGGTAAATACCCTGGAAGCCTATAAGCTGAACAGATAAGCGTAGTAGATATTTTTGCCCTTTTCCCGCTAATACTGGGGAAATACCCTGTCTAATATGTTTACACAATCTTTACTTTTTATTTCTTGGCCGAAAGGTGTAAAATGTATTGTATAGATACATTATTAACATTAGGAAAATTGGAGAATAGTAATGCCATGAAAGACTTTGATGTGTTTTTAGAGGGAATGGATAAAACTTCTTCCTCAACTCTGGAATGGGTTTTACTTGTCGGATTTTTCCTGGTCCTTTTTATTGCATTAAAACTGGTCCAGCGGTCGAACAAGAAAGCTGAAGAAAACTCCAACGATTAAACTGATACCTTAAATTTCCCGCCCCACACGCGAGAATTACTTGATCTTACTGCATAATTTCTTGACATACCGCCATGTCTACTTCATCGGGAAGCATACGTTTAGCGCTTTCGGCAGAAGGTCTATCATCATATCGGTCGAGCCGTAGAGCTCTCCATCGATCTCGGAACCCAATGGTTTTGGAGCGCGCAACTCCAGCCTCTTTGCTGAATATTTACTAATCCCCCTCACGGAGAGGTAGTTTCCCGTGAAAAGTTTCCCCAGGCTGTAAAGCATGTAAAACGGGTTGCTCTTCTCAATAACCGTTATCTCGAACCTTCCATCGTCCAGCGCAACGTTCAGGCCGAAATTCATCCCGTTCCCGGCATAACTCCCCTTCGAGACCGTTACTGCCAGAACTTCCCGCCTTACGGTCTCTTTGTCCATGACTATCTCGACCTCCTTTGGATGAGCCTCGAAGAGACCGATCATTGTCGGAAGGATATATCTCAGATTGATGTGGATGAGGTCGCTTGCTTTCTCCTTTTTTTCAACTATCTCGGCGGTAAGTCCTATACTTGCCATATTCACAAAATACTGCCCGGCCATAGCGTGGTCGCCATAACTTGCATACCCGACGTCAACCGCCCGCACCTCCGAATCGGCGACAAGCTCCATCCAGTTCCTGGTATTTTTATATTTTGTAATTGAAGAGTAGTAATCCCAACCGCTCCCTTCCCTCGTAACCACAAGGCTGGCCCCGCTGTTTATCGGTTTCCCGTTTTCGAAAAATCCGTTTACCACCGCATTGACGGTTCCGTCTCCGCCAACCGCGATGATCCGATTAAAACCTTCCTTTAGAGATTCCCTTGTGAGCCTTATTGCATCATCGCGTCCTTCCGGCAGAACATATTCAAAGGAGCCGATAGCGGATTGGAAATATTTCTCCATATCCAGTATTCGGCGATTCCCGATTTTCCTCCCCGAATGCCTGTTGATGATAAACCTGTATCTCACCTTCCCTCCAGAATTAAGAAGAATCTACCATTTGCATGCAGGCTTTTCAGGAAATTTTTGCCGCGCCGGATTCGCCACCCCGGATTTTTGCGATCATAAAAAAACACTAATGCCAATTCCCAATTTTCCGATAAATAGGGAGAGAGTAATTTGCACCAGAAATGCAATTCTTTAGTAGGAGTAATGATGATAAAAACTGCCGAAAGAAATGGAAACAGAGTATCAGGATATTCATCGGTATTCAGCGTGAAGCATCTCACGATAGAACCTGACAGAGACGAAAAAGGAGAGGAAAGTCTTGGCGAGTTCGCCTCCTATGCGCTTACCTCTATCCTTACATTTGTATTGTTGATCGCCTATATGGAGTGGTTATAGAGGATACCCCCTCCCCTCTTTAACGCTCTCTCCAGAAAAAGCCGCTGCCTCCCCTCGGCGGCTTTTTCTGCATGAACACTGCCTGACGAAGCCCTATCCCTGAACAAAAAGAACCTCCATTGTCCACGTGCGGAGGTATTAAACGAGCTGACGTTCATTGTTGCGGGAATGCATGGGGCAAACCTCTCAAAAAGCGGAACGGCGCCCCTGTGCGCCTTTTTGCCCCGGGGAACAGGGATTCGAGGCAAACGTCGTTCCAAGCGTTCCAAATCCCCGCTGGTCGCAGGAGACTGAGCGATTAATAGATGCCGGAGATCGCGTTCCTGCACTTCCATACAACGGGTACGCAAAACAAGTTGGATACCTGTACATCTGAGATTGCGGACATTAGAGAAGCCCGGTGGGGAGATATCTAGCCGGAGAGCTTTTTCTTCAGCAGGTCGTTTACTATTCCGGGGTTTGCCTTCCCTTTGCTCTCCTTCATGACCTGGCCGACAAAGAAGCCGAGCAGTTGCTCCTTCCCTCCGCGGTACTGTTCCAGCTGTTTTGGATTCGCCGCTATTACGCTATCGACTATTTTCTCGATCGCCCCCGAGTCTGAAACCTGCACCAGACCCTTCTCCTCGATGATCGCCTTCGGATTCTTCCCGCTCAATTCCATCTCGGCAAAAACAGTCTTTGCTATCTTGCCCGAAATCGTACCGTCCTTTATCAGCGCCAGCATCTCGGCAAGCATTCCGGCCTTAACCGGGCATTCGGCAAGCGGGATATTCTTCTCTTTCAATATCCTCAGCACGTCGGTCATTATCCAGTTTGAGGCCGCTTTAGCGTCGGCGCCCCCTTTGACAACCTCTTCGAAGTAATCGGCTGTCTCCCGCTCGGCTGTGAGCACCTCCGCATCGTAGGGGGGTATACCGTAATCCTTTACGAACCTCTCCCGCTTGGCATCCGGCAGTTCAGGCAGGCCTTTTCTTACCTCCCCTATCCAATCCTGGCTTATCCGCAGTGGAACCAGGTCGGGATCCGGGAAATAGCGGTAGTCGTTTGCCTCTTCCTTGCTTCTCATCGAGATGGTTATTCCCTTGTCGGAATCGAAAAGCCGGGTCTCCTGAACTATCCGCCCGCCATCCTCGAGTATCTCTTTCTGTCTTTCGATCTCGTATTCCGCGGCGCGCTGAAGAAAGCGGAAAGAGTTCATATTCTTCACCTCCACCTTGGTGCCAAACTCCTTTTGCCCCTTGGGGCGGATGGAGAGGTTCAGGTCGGCGCGAAGGGAGCCCTCTTCCATATTGCAGTCGCTGACATTGATGTACTGCAGGATGGTTTTCAATTTCGTAAGGTACTGCTTCGCCTCTTCCGAGGAGTTCATGTCCGCCTCGCTCACTATCTCTATCAACGGCACCCCTGTCCTGTTCAGGTCGACATAGCTGTGGGCCGGGTCATTGAAATTCTCGCCGTGGATCGATTTGCCGGCATCCTCTTCCATATGAATACGGTTGATGCGTATCGTTTTAGGCTGGCCATCGATGAATACCTCTATTTTCCCGTTTTGCGCGATCGGTAGCTCGAACTGGGATATCTGATACCCTTTTGGAAGATCGGGGTAGAAGTAGTTTTTCCTGGCCCAGATAGACATCTCGGCGATACTGCACTCGGTTGCTAGAGCCGCCTGCATCGCCTTGCGTACCACTTCCTTGTTCAGTACCGGCAATACGCCCGGCATTCCAGCGCATATGGGGCATGTATGGCTGTTCGGCTCGCCGCCGTACTCGGCCGAGCAACCGCAGAAGATCTTAGACCTTGTATTTAGCTGGGCGTGAACCTCAAGGCCGATAACGACTTCGTATTCCATGACGTCGTATTATAACGTGTCTTTCAATTGCCGCCATTCCGTACAGGGAAAATCACGATACGGCGGTTGTCATCTCTCCCTTCGGAACGGGTCTCTACTGCCGGATTGTCCTGAAGCGTGAAGTGGATGATCTTGCGTTCGTCGGTTTTCATCGGGCTTAGCTTCACTTTTTTCCCGGTTTCAAGAGCCTTCTGCGCCGAGCTTATGGCAAGCTCCTTGAGCTTTACTTCACGCCTGTTCCGATAGTCTTCGGTGTCTACTATTACGCTCATGAAGGAACCTTTTGTCCTCGTCGCGTAGATTTCCATTATCTTCGTGATCGCGTCGAGGGTCTCCCCTTTTCGTCCGATAATAAGTCCGCCGGAATCCGACTTGATGTCTATCATTATGTCGCCGTTGTTCTCCTCCGCGTCGACACTCCCTGCAATCTCCATAGCGGCAAGTATCCTTTCGAGGAAATCCTTGCACGCTTTCGATGTCTCTGTCTCCGTACCCTGCCCGAATACCTTTGAGGCAGGAGGGTTCTCCATATTCCGTTTAAGGCTCTTTTTGCGGGGCATCTCGGGAGCTCTATCTCCACCGCCCCCCTTTTTCCTCTTCCGCGGCGGTCTTTCCCTTACCTGCTGAGCGTTCCCTGCAGGCGCCTGCTCTTTCACCTGGGGCGGCTGTTGCTGTTGCTGACCGCCGCTTCCGATCTTTGCTATCTCCGAGCTCAGGGAAGAGGTTAACGAAGCGATCGATACGCCTGCGCCTCCAAGGGCTTCATCCTTTATCCTTCCTCGGACCCGGATAACGGTCTTTCCCAGCCCAAAAAGTTTTTTCTTTTCCCCTACCTCTTCGATCTCTACCTCGGAACGGTGAGCTCCAAGAGACAAGAGCAGTATTTCTACCGCTTCCTCGTAAGTATCGCCGTCAGCTTCTGTCCAATCCATAATTTCTCAGGCCTCCTCAGCGCTTCTGTTTACATACCATTGCTGTGCAATGGAAAGTATGTTGTTCACCAGCCAATAAATAACAAGCCCCGAAGGGAAGTTAATAAACATCACGGTAAAGACTACCGGCATTAACAGCATCATGTTCCTCTGTACGGGATCGTTCGCCTGCGGAGAGAGCTTTTGCTGGAGGAACATCGACAATCCCATCAATAGAGGGGTGACATAGTAGGGATCTTTCAGCGAAAGGTCGTGTATCCACCATATGAAATCCGCCCCTTTAAGTTCGATCGATTCGAGCAGAACCTTGTAAAGCGCGATAAATACAGGTATCTGAAGGAATATGGGGAGACAGCCGGCCAGCGGATTCACCTTGTGCTTCCGGTAAAGGAGCATCAGCTCTTCGTTCATCTTCGTCTTGTCGTTCTTGTACCTCTCCTGAAGTATCTTCATCTGGGGCTGGAGTTTTCGCATTTTGCTCATCGACTGGAAACTTTTCTGCGTGAGCGGGAAAAAGAGTATCTTTATGACGACCGTGATAACGATTATCGCCCACCCGAAATTGTAAAAAACCGAATCGTGCAGCCAGACCATTACCCTGTAGATCGGCTTGGCGATAATATCAAACCAGCCGTAGTTGATCACCTTCTGGAAACCGCGGTTCTGCTTCTTCAACTCGGAGACCATCTTCGGCCCCGCGTACATGTAAAAGCTTATCGGCTTCCCGCTTCCGGGGGATACAAGCTGGAGGGTATTGGAATAGATATCATCCTCTACCTCCCTCTGGGTCATCTTCGCTTCCCTGTCCTCGGGGAAAAAGGCGACGCAGTAATACCTGTTCGTCAGTCCGGCCCATTCGATCTTCCCTTCGTATACATTCTCTTTATCCATATCCGGTGTTTTTGTCAGACGTTTTCCGTCAATGTAGATTACCGGGCCGTCATATGAATACATCTTGTCCTTGATATCCCCAAGCCCATACCAGCCTATTCCAAACGCGGAACCTTTCACGGAAGAGCCGGAATGGCTGAGTGAGACCTCCATATCCGCCCGGTGCGAATTGTAATGGAAAACTATCTTCTTCTTTATTTCAAAGCCGGTGGCGAGACTGTGTACGAAAAGCACCTCCGCATCCCGGTTCTTTTCGGATAACATTATCTTCGCCGGAGCATTTACTTCAAACACGGTCTTGTTGATCTTCTTCGTCGCATCAGCTGATGAGAATTCAAGTGAAAGCGGCTTCATTTCCAGACCCTGCTTTACCAGTTCAATCGGATTGCCATCGTCGTCCCCAAAGCCTGAGAGCTTCCATGAAGTAACCACTCCTCCGATATTTGAAAGGGTGACTACAGCGTATCCGGTATCGATGAAAATTTTCTTTTCGGACCCCCTCTGGTTACCGGTCGAACTTTCACCGGCATCCTGCTGTAGAGAGGCAGTAGGGTCCAAAGGAGTAACGTCTGGCTGAGCGCTACCGAGCACGATTTCCGCATCCTCATGGCTGAAAACATCGGGATCCACCGTCTCAATTTGCGCCGGGGCTGTTTCCTTCTCCTGTACCTGCTCTTTCTGTTGTTCAATTTTCTTTAACTTGTTCGCCTCGATTACGTCGCCGTACCTGTGGAAGTACCACATATTCCAAAATATCATTACGACGATCGAAAGGAAGATGGCTGTAAGTGTCTTTTTATCCATTTGTCATTTTACCGGGTCGAAACCGCCAGGGTGGAAAGGGTGGCATTTTGATATTCTTTTTACTGAGAGCCAGACGCCTGTAAAAACACCATGTTTTTCAATGGCATCACTGCTGTATTGAGAACAGCTGGGGAAGAACCTGCAAGATGGGGGTAGAAATGGGCTAATTGCCGCCTGGTAGCCGCGTATCATAAATAACAAAAACCGTTTCATTCAGCAGGTCCCAACGCAAAACATGCGCGGGAAAGGATCAGCCGCCAATCGAGCGTACAAAGCTTTCAAAGCATTTCTTCAACGCCTGGTAACTCTCCAGCCGCTCACCCTTTCTCGCAATTACTACAACGTCCAGGCCTTTCAATCTATCCAGGTTCTCCCTGAACAGGGCGCGCGCTCTCCGTTTAAAACGATTGCGGCTTACCGCCTTGGCCAATATCCTTTTCCCGGCAATAATTCCAAGCCGGCTACATTCCAAACCGCTATCGGCGAAATAAAAGACAAGGTTGCCAGTGACGAATTTCCTTCCCGCAAATGCGGAATCGAATTCGCGACCCCCTGATAACCGTGTCTCCTTAAACCGGATACGCAAATTAAACAGTAAGGCGCGCTCGGCCTTTCTGCCTTCGCCTTTTGAGAACTGCCTGACCGTTTGCCGTAGACATTCTCTTCCTGAAACCGTGAGTCCTTTTTCGCCTAATGTTACTAGGTTGGTATGGCCTTTTCATAATCCGGTTAATCTACATGAAAGCGGGGGGGCTGGTCAAACTTTTTCGACATTTATTTCGAATTAAACAATTATTTATTCAATTGTTAACCTTTTGGCCCCCCACACGGCATTACACCAAGCCCCCCAGTGAGGGAAATAAATCGGTTTTGGAGTCGCAAAAGAAAAGATTATTCTTTTTCGGCAAGGTCACCGTTAAAAGTTGAAACACTTTAAAAAATCATTCCCCTTGCAACATACTGATAATAAAAGAAATCTCTAGAGTTTTTGGTATTTTATCCACAGTCGCCCCGCTCAGCGGGGTTGAAAGTTGCTCTTCTATTGGCTACCATCCAATCGGAGGAGCTGTGGGGAAGAAACTTTACCGAAAATTGTGTGCATCGGTTTTCCCCGAAATAAATCTTTTTAAATGTGGAATTTGGCAGGAAGTAATATGGAATTCGGAAAAATCTTTGGTAAAAAGCCTGCTACATGGGTAAAGAGGCCCAAGTATACAACCTCTGTCGAGCAAATAAATGAAATAGGCGAAGCGGAACGGCAATCCCTTCGAGTGGTTGAAGATACGTTCCAGTTCAGAACAAACGACTACTATACTTCCTTGATCGACTGGGAAGATCCTGACGACCCCATCCGGCAAATATCAATTCCGAGCATACGCGAGCTGGAGATGAATATGGACTGGAGCCTTGATGCGTCGTGCGAGGAGGATTATACGAGGGGTGGAGGGATTCAACACAAATACTCAAACACCGTACTCCTGCTGGTTAATAACGTCTGCGGAACATACTGTCGATTCTGTTTCCGTAAAAGATTATTCATGAATGACAACGACGAGGTTGCCAGGAATATCTCTGAAGGGCTTGCGTACATTGCGGAAAACAGCAAAATTACAAATGTCCTTTTAACGGGTGGGGATCCGCTCATCCTCTCCACACCTAAGCTGGAAGAGATAATCCGCAGGCTAAGGGAGATCAAGCATGTCAAGATAATCAGAATTGGCAGCAAAATGCCTGCTTTTAATCCATTCAGGATATTGAACGATCCATCTTTGCCGGAGATGCTCTCAAAATACAGCTTGGCCACGAAAAAGATATACCTGATGGCACACTTCAATCACCCGAAGGAATTGACCGAACACTCCATCGAGGCAATGACTGTTCTGCAAAGACATGGCGTAATAACCACCAACCAGACGCCCATCCTGCGGGGGATAAATGACAGCCCCAACACCCTCTACGAGCTTTTTGAAAAACTTTCATACATGGGAGTCCCCCCATATTATGTATTTCAGTGCCGCCCGACACAGGGGAATGAAATGTTCTCCCTCCCTCTTGAGGAAGCCTATGGGATATTCGAAAAAGCCCAAAGCATGGCCTCGGGGCTCGGCAAAAGGGCACGATTTGTCATGTCCCACCAAACCGGTAAAATTGAAGTTATCGGCCTTACCGAGGAGCAGATATTCATGCGGTACCACCGATCACCCGACAATGCGAACCGGGACGGAATAATGGTTTTCAACAGGAATTCCCAGGCATACTGGCTTGACGACTACGAAGAGGCCGAAAAGATCATCTCAAGCAGATACATGATGAACCCGGCATAATCCCCCGCGTCCACCATCAATCTCCGGCTTTCGAAGCTCCCTTTATCAGTGTGAAATATTTTTCATTGAAACACATTGGGATGATATATACTCAAATATCAAAATAATCTAGGCCGGTTTGACAAAATCGCTGAGCCAATTGAGGAGGTACTTCTGTGGAATACGAAAGTATTCAAAAAATTTACAAGCTGTATTCGGGTTTCTATGATTTGTTGTTCAAACAGATTTTCTTTCCGAGGCAGGAGTACGCTATCAGCCAGATGGACATTAAACCGGGCGATAAAGTGCTTGATGTAGGCATTGGAACCGGGCTGACCCTGGGGTGCTACCCAAAGGATTGTCATGTTACCGGGATAGACCTCTCGGCCGCCATGCTGAAAAAGGCGCATCATAAAAAAAACAAACTCGGCCTCGACAACGTAACATTGCTGGAAATGGACGCATGCGAACTTGCTTTTGACGACAACCAGTTCGACCATGTAATTTCCACATTCGTCCTGACCGTCGTCCCTGACCCCGTGAAAGCTCTGTCCGAAATGAAAAGGGTGTGCAAGAAAGGGAACTCCATTGTCTTTATCAATCACTTCGCCAGCGAAAACAAGTTCCTTGCCTGGACCGAGGATAAACTCGACCCTCTTTGCAGAAAACTTGGGTGGAGAAATACCGAGTCGTTATCCGATCTTTCGGCACGGGCAAATCTCGAAATAGCTTCATGCACCCTTTTGAAAAAATTCGACCTATGGCCAATAGTTTTTGCAACAAACAACAAATAGGTCTTTGGCTTAGCGTTTTATTTTTTTCGTTTGCGATTTCAGGTGAGGCAGCCGCCTCACCTCTCCAGGATAAAAAAGGTGAACTCCCACTACCTTTCCAGGTCGGCGAAATACTGATTTTCCAGGTTGAATGGCTTTTCCTTGATGCCGGACGCGTCACCGCGACAATCCCTGAGAAGATAAAGGAAAACGGCAGGGAACTTCTCCACTTCACCCTCCATACTGAAACCACAAACCTTTTAGACGACATTTGGACAATGGACGACTGGTTCCATTCGTACTGGGACATAAATGAGAGAGCAACCAGGAAATTTACCGTTAAGATTCGTGAAAGCACATACAAAAAGGACAAACTGATACTGTTCGACATTGAAAACGGTATCGCTACCGTGACTAAGAACAGCGACGAACCGAAGGAAATACCTCTTAAACGTGGAGCGCAGGACTTCTTCACGGCTGGTCATATGTCCCGCACCCTGCCGCTGAAGAAGGGGGGGGACTACAGATATCCGGTATTCGAAGACGACAAAAATTATGATGCGCAGATAGTCGTGGTCAAGAAAGAAACAATCGAGATCATGGGGGGGAAGATCGATACGATCCTTATCCACCCGAAGATCAGCTTCGAGGGGGCTTTCCATAGTAAAGGCACACTCCATGTATGGCTTTCCGACGACGAGTACCGCGCGCCTGTAAAACTAAAGCTCTACACCCTTTTCGGCGCGGTTGATATTACCCTGATCGAATATGGCGGAATAAACCTCAATATCGTCTACCCGGAAAAAAATAATGGCAAAAATAGCGCTCGCACAAATTAATCCGACTGTCGGCGATCTCGACCTAAACCGAAAGATGATCATCGATTTTGCAAGAAAGGGTGAGTCCCTGGGGGCCGACATAATTGTATTCCCCGAACTCGCCATCACCGGCTATCCGCCGGAGGATCTTCTGTTGAAAAGAAGCTTTATCGAAGCCGCATGGAAGAACCTTACCGAAATTGCCCGGAGCATCCAAAACACATGGGTCGTGGTAGGAACCCCGCACCGAGAGGATGGAAAGCTTTATAACGGCGCGGCGGTGCTCCACAAGGGGAAGATTGAAACAATAATCCACAAGACGCATCTCCCGAATTATGGAGTGTTCGATGAAAGACGGTACTTCACCCCGGCTGAAAATGTTGCCTCTGTCAAAATGGCCGGAATTACTACTGCAGTTACCATCTGCGAAGACATCTGGGTAAATTCAGGTCTGCCGCACGACCTCTGCGCAAGAGAGGATATTGACCTCATAATTAATATCTCTTCATCCCCGTTCCATACCGGAAAATCCGAGGAGCGCAAGAATAAAGTCACCGGGTTCGCCTCCAGCCATCAAAAGGAGCTGGCATACTGCAATTTGGTCGGAGGCCAGGACGAACTGGTTTTTGACGGAGGATCGTTCTTCTGCGACACAAAGGGGAAAGTTACCGCGTCACTCAGGGAGTTCGAGGAAGATCTGATAGTCGTGAAAGCGGGAGAGGAGAATTCCGGCGGCGCTTCAGCATTTCACTCCTTTCCAAGATCGTATGCATATCCTGAAAATGTCTTTGAAGCTCTGAAAAAAGGATTGAAGGATTACCTGTCCAAAAACTCTTTCCATGATGTTGTCATAGCCCTGTCCGGCGGCATTGATTCGGCTCTTACCGCGTCAATCGCCGTTGCAAGCCTCGGAGCCGAGAGGGTGAGAGGGATTGCCATGCCTTCAAGGTTTTCCTCACCGGAAAGCCTGCAAGATGCGCGCGAACTTGCGGAAAACCTCGGCATGAAATTCGATGTCATCCCCATCACAGAGCTGATGGATTCCTTCGGAAAGGCGCTTTCCGGGGTGTTCGAGGGGACAAAACCCGGGATCGCGGAGGAAAACATACAGGCCAGAATTCGCGGAACCCTTATCATGGCGGTAAGCAACAAATTCGGAAGTCTTGCCCTGGCAACAGGCAACAAAAGCGAAATAAGTGTAGGCTACTGCACTCTTTACGGCGACATGGCGGGAGGTTTCGCGCTTATTAAAGACCTTCCGAAAAACATGGTCTACGATCTTGCGAAGTGGATAAACGGAAATTCCCCCACTCCCAACATCCCGGCAAGGAGTATTGAGAAGGAACCGACCGCGGAACTGAGACCAAACCAGAAGGATTCCGACTTTCTGCCGGAATACAAAATACTGGACCCGATACTTAAACTGTATGTCGAAGAGGAAAAAAGTATTGAAGAGATAATTTCTCTCGGATATATTGAAGGCGATGTGAGGAAGGTATCTCGTTTGGTGAATCAAAACGAATACAAAAGGAGGCAGGCTGCTCCAGGAGTAAAGATATCACCGAAATCTTTCGGAAAAGACAGGCGAATGCCTATTACAAACAGATTTTTTGAGACATAGGGAAGAAGATGACAAACTGGGTACCAAAAAAAATATTTTTCACAAGAGGCGTTGGCGTCCACAAAGACAAATTGCGTTCTTACGAGCTGGCGCTTAGAGATGCCGGAGTAGAACGCTGCAACCTGGTTGAAGTATCTTCCATACTCCCCCCCAAATGTAAAATCCTAAGTAAAAAAGAGGGACTTAAATACATATCGGGCGGGATGATAACCTTTTGCGTACAGGCGCGGCTAACCAGCAACGAACCCCACAGGCTGATAGCAACAAGCATCGGGTGCGCAATTCCCGCCAACCAGTCGCTATACGGATATCTCAGCGAGCATCACAACTATGGTGAAACTGAAAAGGTGGCCGGCGACTATGCTGAAGACCTTGCGGCAGGAATGCTCGCGACAACACTCGGCATCGATTTTGACGAGGATAAAAGCTGGGATGAAAAAAGACAGATATACAGGATCAGCAACAAAATCGTAAGAACAAGGAATATCACTCAAACAGCGGTTGTAAAAGGGAGAAATCACCACACCGTCGTTGCGTTAGCGGTATTCATTCTGTAACAAGTGAGGCCAGGAAGGGAAACCTGCTTTTACTCGGCGAAAGTGAGCATAAAAGCCGGGCCTCTTTCCTTCCTGCTCCCCCTCCTTGCATTCTTGTCCGTAGTCCTGTTCCATCCCCAGGCGGTAGCGGAAGATAAAAACGTTTCCGATTTCGACAGAAGCAAAATGGAGGGGCCTCTTTCCATTACCGCCGACTATATAAGGCATTATCGCAAGGAAAATCGCGCAGAAGCCAAAGGAAACGTGGCACTGGAATATAAGGATACTCTCCTTACCGGAGATGAATGTGAAATAGACAGCAATACCGGCCTTGGAATCATGAGAGGCAATGCCAGGATACAAACAGAAGAGATTCTGCTTGGCGGTTCTAAATTCGAATTTTTCCTGAACTCCAGCCTCGGCACAATGGAGAATATGACCGGCTATACGAGGGATGGTTTTTATTTCACTTCCAAAAAAGCTGTCCGGATAAAGGAAGACCAGTATCGCCTTACGAAAGGAACCTTAACAACATGCGACCCGGAAAATCCCGATTGGGTTGCCAAAAGCGGACGGGTGGAATTAACTCTTGAAGATTTCGCAACTTTTTACAATATGTCATTTTACTTCAAGGGAATCCCTGTCTTTTATACACCTTACTGGGCGGTGCCAAGCATAACAAAAAGAACTACAGGTTTTCTGGAACCAAGCTTTGGCTGGTCATCCCGGGACGGGGATTATTTGAACCTGACCTATTTTATAGCGGTATCGGATCAGGACGATATAACCCTTTACCTCGACTACCTTTCCAACAGAGGAACCCGTGAAGGATTCGAATACAGGTATTTCTTCGCAAAGAACACATATGGAAAATTCAATTTCGACTATGCCGACGACCGTATTGCGGATAAATCGCTCTGGAAGCTCGATTATACACACAGGCATAAATCCAAATCCGCTTTATACAGCAGAGTAAAGCTTGACGAAGAGAGCGAAGTCAGTTATTCAAAGGTTTTTAACGATGACGATACCGCACTGAGGTCGAAAAAATATACCGACTCATTCATAGAGTTCAGCTATCTCTTCCCGGGAAGCTCGGCATCCATGTTTGCCAGGTCTTACAAGGATATGGGTGACCTTTACCCTTTAAATAAAAACTTCTACAGCAAGAAACCTGAGATTTCCGCCAATATCTACCCAAGGCGGTTGTTTAATACCCCGCTGATCGCGGGAATCCAAAACACTATTACAAATTTGGAAACGGAAACAGTTGGACCAAACCCGGTTGACATAAAAAACACAAGCCGGCTTGATGTACGGCCAATGCTCTCTTTGCCTCTTGTTCCGTTCAATGGCTTCAATTTCATGCCTTGGGTGAACGGTATCGGAACCTGGTACAGCCATAATAAAATCGATGAAAGCCCCCTTTACGTTTCCTATTACACCGCAGGCGCCGCAATGGAAATCCCGAAAGCATATAAAATATTCCGTCTAGGCGACCAGGATTTGAAACACACCCTCACCCCGATAATCAGCTACCAATATATCCCTGGATATGAAGTAGATGATGAAAGACTGAAGGTTCCGCTTATAGACCACCTTGAACAATCGACGCCAATAAGCCTTCTGAATTTCAGCCTTGAGAACAGCGTTCTGCAAAAAAGCGCCGGAAATACACTTGGCCAGGAAATTATCCGGCTCAACATCACACAAGGTTACGACTTCAGGGAGGCAAACAGGATCACGGTTGGGGAAAAGGATAAAAACAAACCGCTATCAAATTTGAATTTAGACCTGGATTCGAAGCCGCTCCCATGGATGGTACTCAATACCGCTCTATCCTATAACCATTATGAAAATAAACCCGACTCAACCATAACCGAGGCAGGAATCGCTCTTAAAAACGGATTTTTCATCTCTTATCAGAAAACAATAAATCGCCTGCCGGAGGCAGTTTTCTCTTCCGGGATCATGGGAGTTTCGGTGGAGAGAGGATGGTCAGCTGAGATCTCGACAATTTATGATGAAATAAACTATGAAAATCCATCAACCATGCTGGATATCACCTACAAATCGTGCTGTTTCACGGTAGATGTTGCCGCCCAAAAATATTACCGCACAAGAGTTCTTGAGGATAATACCTACGAGAGATACCTCGATACTAAATTCTTTCTCCTCTTCAGCTTCAAGGGCTTTGGAGATACCGGAAATAAGGTTGCCCCGATAGTCGGTCGAAAGATTTAAAACTATCCGTAGAAGACGCTGTTTTTAGATATTTAAATAAAACATATCTACTCTACATTTGCTGTATCTTCTTTATTTATAACAAGTTACAATGAAGCGGCTAAATTCGGCATTGAGGAATGGTATTTATGTTTTCAACTTTTCCGAAAATATTCCGATAATGGAACGGAAGTTGCTCATATTGGGCTACATGAACCTTTATGACAATTATTTGACAGATTGGGGCGGTTACTGCAGGACCCATAGCGCCTATATGCAGTCAGGTTCCATGTTCTATAATAGGAGAAAGCGCAGTGCCTGACAGGTTGATGTTTGTATTTCCTGGCGTGGAATCTGAGACTTTTTTTGAGGGGAGAGCAAATATTACCCAATTCATCCCGCAGCCTAAAAAAATGCCCGCCAATCAGGTATTCGGATACTACATACCTGCGGGTGACAAAGCACCTCCCGAGATCAAATCAACTCAAATATGGCACCTACCTGACAATACTGACAAGAACAGCCTGATACTCGAAGGGCTCCGCTTCACCGATGATGTCCCTTCAAAACTGCAAACAGTCAACAGTGGTTACTTGACCTCCGTTGATGGCAAGATGAAGGTGACAAAAATTTTCGAGATTTACGAAGATATTGACGCAAGAACCGGGGATATAAAGGCTGACTCCTCTATTCTCCTTCATGGAACTGTAACCCAGGGTATTGAAATAATCTCCGAAGGTGATATTGAGGCCCGCGGTTTGATCGAAGACGCGACCTTAAGGGCCAAAGGAAGCATCGTTGCCAAAGGGGGAATTTCCGGAAACAACAAAGGGAAAATAGTAGCTGGCGGCAACATGTACAGCACCTTCATCCAACAGGCGGATATTGAGGCGATGGGAAATATTCTTGTCGATGGCGCGATAATAAACAGCAATATCCTTTGCGGTAAAAAGATCATCGTAAGGGGGAAAGGGCTTCTTGTCGGCGGAAAGGTCATGGCCCGTGACGGAATTGAAGTTCTGCATCTAGGCACAGAAGCCGCAATTGCCACAGAAGTGGAGATAGGATGCAATCCTTTTCAGAGAACCCATGTGGAAAGGATCGAAAAGGAAATAGCCGATTTGGAACAGGGGATGAAAACGATAATCGTACAGATAAAACATCTCGAACACGAACTAATGGGATTCGTCAAATTCCAGACCAGAGATCTCGCAACCGCCCTGTTCAACACCGCGGAATTCGTGCAAAAAGAAGGGAGTGATTTTGGTGAAGAAAAACTTCACCAAATCAATAGATTCGGCTCCGGCATTATGAGACTTATGAGAATGACGGGGGAGATTGAACAGCTGAAGGAAGAGCTCAAAAGGGTCAGCAGTTCGGAAACTTACTCAAAAAAAGCACGGATCCAAATCGGCAAAACAGCCCACCCAGGTGTAACCATCAAGGTACAAAATACATCCTTAAGACTGATGAGGGAATACGACCACGTCTCCTTTTACTACAGCCCCGAAAAGGGGGAGATCGTGGCAGGATTTTGAAAATGAAAATAGATTTACTAACCCAAGCGAAAGGTTAAGCAGATATGTCAACTTTAATTGCGATTATATTCGGTATGGGTCTCATGCTTGGCGCCATTTTGGCCGGTGGCTCACTTTCAGTATTCATCAGTCCCCCCTCAATGATGATTGTTATGGGCGGCACTATCGCCGCTCTCTTTATCAGTTTTCAGTTACCGCGGGTTATGAAAGTAACAGGCGTGCTCATCCAAATTTTCAAGAGGGACGAACAGAATCCAAGCAATGTAATCGCCGAGATCGTAAAGCTGTCCTTTAAATCAAGGCAACAATCGCTTCTGGCGCTGGAAGACGACATGAACAAACAAAAACACAGATTCATAAAACTTGGCCTTGGAATGGCCATTGACGGAAGCCCCGGTCAGCTTATACGCGAAGTCATGGAAACCGAGCTCGATTTCATCCAGGTCCGGCACCGAAGAGGCGAACATATTTTCAGAACCGCCGCCCGGTATTCCCCTGCGTTTGGTTTGATAGGAACGCTTATCGGCCTTGTGCAGATGCTTCAGGCCTTTGGTGAATCGACTGGAGCAAGCGCCGCCTCGCTTGGCGTCGGTATGTCGGTCGCGCTTATAACTACCTTCTACGGCTCCATGATGGCTAACCTTTTCTTTAACCCAATCGCGGAAAAGCTCAAAGCGCGAACCGAAGACGAGGTACTTACCACCCAGATAATAATCGAAGGGATCGTCATGCTCCAGGCAGGAGCGAATCCGCGTGTTATTGAAAGAAAACTGAATTCATACCTGCCGCCTGAAGCGCGCCAGAACCATTACGAACGGATGATGAAACGCCAAAAAGGGGCATAATATCGAATGGGTAAAAAGCTATATCGACAGATAGAGGTCGAAAGACTTGTTGCCGAAGCCGAAGAAGAGGGTTTAGCTGAATCCGGCTGGCTTGCCACCATGGCAGACATGATGACCCTCCTTCTCACCTTTTTCGTTATGCTGTTGGCGCTTGCCGCGCCGGAATCGCAAAAATACATTGAAGCATTATCTGAGGTGGGAAGCGCATTCGGAGGAAAATCACTTGTAGAAACCAAGGCTGAAGAAAAAAAGATAAAAAAGAAAGACATAAAAGAAGAGCTGAAGAAAGTGATAGAAGATAACAACCTTTCCAAGGATGTCATTGTAACGGAAGACAGCCGGGGGCTTGTAATTTATTCAAGAGGTGACTTCTTTTTCAAACCCGGAACTTCCGAACTGATCCCGGAAACCCAGTTTTTTCTAAAACGGATAACGAAAATACTTAAGGATACAAAAGGCGATATCATGATCGAAGGGCATACGGACGATCTCCCCCTAAAACCGGGAGGACGATATCCCACCAACTGGGAACTTTCTTCGGCCAGGGCCTCTTCAGTCGCGAGATATTTTATTGAAGATATGAAACTCCATCCGGGGCGTTTTATCGTGGCCGGCTATGCGGAATTCAAACCAAGGTACGCGGTTATTCCCGCAAACCGGGGGAAAAACCGCAGGGTTGAAATCATCTTAATGAAAAAATAAAAGGAATAAATCAATGAGCGAACCTTCAGGCGGACCGCCAAAACAGATCAGAAAAGACTTCAGGGTTAAACTGGCCGCCTCTGTCCGCTATCGCGTAGCGAAAAAGGTCGGGGAAAAATATGTTCTTTCACCCTTTTTCAAAGGGATAGGCGTAGACTTTTCAGGGGGAGGGGCAGCCTTTAAAATAGGGAACTCAATTCCCAAGGGATACCTGCTCTACCTGGAAATCTTTTTCCCCTTCGACAAATTTCCAGTATCTGTCGTTGCCGAAGTCATCAACATTAAAGAAGATACTTTGAAAGACAAAAAGGTCTTTCTCTGCATTACGAGGTATCTGCTCATGTCGCCAACCATCAACGACAGGATGATCGGCTACTTTATCAATGACGCGGCAAGAGGGGCGGCTAGCCAGCAAAACGAATAAGACTTTGCCTTTATAACGGCCATCAACCCCCTTCTTCGCCACTTCCGCCTTACGTAAACTTTTTGCCTTTCCCGAACTCTATGGAATTTTCACAAACAACCAGTTTCAAATTGGAATAGAAGCATTATTGCTGTAAAGTCTATCCATGAATTTCTATAACTATCTTATAGCCATCTTCTTTGTTACATTCGCGGGGGGGCTTATACCACTGCGCTTTGCGAAAACTAAAAATTTCATCGCATTTGCTGTATATTTCGCCGCGGGGATATTGATAGGAACCTCTCTCTTCTCGCTTCTTCCAGAATCGATAGAAATCCTTGGCAATATGACAGGCTATTCCATACTAGCGGGTTTCGCGATATTTTATCTTCCGCAAAAATTCATGCTCACGCACCCTTGCGAAGAGGAAGATTGCGATTTTCATTCCCTTGGTGTCATGGCCTTTATCGGAATAGCGTTTCATGCCTTTACTGATGGCATTGCAATCGGTTCTGTTTCAGAAATTGCCGATCTTCAAGTTGTCGTTGGAGCCGTTATGTCTCACAAGATACCGGCTTCGCTTGCCCTTTCCCTGATGCTCATCGCTTCAGGAATAAGCAGGGGGAAAATTGTTCTGCTGATGGCTCTTTTCGCCTTTGCAACCCCTCTAGGAGCGTCAATTACGAGACTCTTTTTAATCGACACTGGCAGCAACGAGCTGGTCGGGCACGCTCTTGGATTTTCGACCGGCAATTTCCTGGCCATCGCCGGAAGCGACGTGCTGCGAAGACTTCATCAGCAACAGAGATCAAACCTCGCTGTCAGGCTGGCGCTGTTGATCACCGGCTGTTTCCTTCCGCTTCTCGGCTCGCATTAGCGCAATTTACTTAATGAAATTTATTATGCGCGGTTTCGGCAATCCGTCGATACCGGCATGGAGAGATGATCATCCGCGCTGAGTTATTTAATGAATCAGCAGGAAATCTCTCAGCTTTCGCCTTCCGTTTCGATATTCAATAGCCGACCGCAATGCTTGCAGTGTGTCGAATCAGGATCATGACGCGTAAGCCCACAATCGGGGCACTTGAAATATACCTTTGGCGGCCTGATTATATCCCTGGCGAGCTTTACGAACAGCGTAATTCCAAAAACCATAATTATGACTGCGAGAAGCCTGCCGTTTGTCCCCTGCAAAGTGATATCTCCAAATCCCGTTGTCGTCAGTGTAGTAAGCGTAAAATACAAAGCGTCGAGATAGTTGTTGATTGAATCGTTGACCCCGCTCTGGCTTACGAAAACAATATCGGTCATGATAAAAACGAATACGAATAGATTTAGAAAGGAAAAGATGACATCCTCGTTAACCCGAACCCAGCTCTTCTCATGGTTTATTCCTTCGAGAAGCCTGTAAAAGCGAAGTACTCGAAGCGCGCGTACGACTCGCAGAAATGTGAAATTGCCGAAAAATATCGGCGCAAAACAGGAAACTACCACAACAAGGTCGACTAGGTTTATCGGCTTAAAAGCAAACCACAGTCGATTCTGCGCTATCCAGAAGCGTATGAGGTACTCGACAAGGAACACAATACCAAATACAAGCTCGACCGACCTTATAATGGCATCGCCATGAAATATCGGATCCAGGATAAAAACGAAAATAGCGATTACATTGAAAACAAGAAGGGCCCGATTAAACATCAGGCTTTCCCGGCTCTGACCATAAAATAGTTCTGTCAGACGTTCCTTAAGGTTTTCTTTCATATTTTTTGCTTTCAAAAGTTGTCGATAGGAATTCAGATATATTTAACATGCCAGAACCAAGCGGTATATAGAAATAATCTGATACTTCTTATCACGGGATATAGCATTGTTTATTTCGCTTCATGGAAAGTAAATTTACACATCTCAAGAAAGAATGCAAAATCCTGCAATTATCTTTTTGCATGATCTCTAGCTTAATACCGACAGCAATAACTAATGCATTTACAATGTTTTACAAGGCGGGCAGCTTATTGAATTCGAATAACCTAAGTGATAGAGTCTCACATTGAACAACAAAAGTTGATCTATGCGTCGCGCAACATCTTTATTTATATGTACATTTAGGCATGGGAGAACGAGAATGGCAGATGTGAAGAAATCAAAAGTATTTTATATGATTCTTTTATCGGCAGTGATCGCGTTTGCAGCACTCGGTGCAGAAAATGCCGATGCGGCAAAGGTGCGGAAGTTCATCGGCAAATCAAAGTTCGGGAATCCATCCTTGTTCAAGAAGGGTGATACATACGTCGGTGCCGGATACGTAAGCGGCTGGGGTGGCGGTTTCGACCTTACCGGCCAGAAATTCCTGTATGACGACATATCGGTGCAGGCTCATTTCGCCATGCTTTCATATGACTATGGATATGGCACCACTGGCGTCAACTACATCTCCGCGGCAGGCGTATACCATTACAAGTTGGAAGATATTCACGGGTTGTATGGAGGAATTGGCCTGGCAATGGGTGAAGCCAGATGGGATGATAACAGAACCGGCACACTCTCTTCTCATTCGTACAACCTTGGGGGGCCGTACTGGACGTTCGGCTACGAGATGCTTTGGTCCAGAAACACGATGTTTAATGTCGGGTGGGGCGTTACCGGAATCAACATCGGAGCCAACTTCAAATTCTAGTTATATAAGACACTCGTGAGAGGGGGAAATCCCCTCTCATTTTCATATAAATTTTAGGACTTGTGCATAGAAGTACTTCATATATTTTCTGTCTGATACTTGAAACTATAAAAATCAGCTAAATCCCCACTCTCTTTTCAAATTCGCCACGAGTAGATCAGTCTCGACGACTTCAACTCCTATTCCTCTCATTTCCCCTAGCCCCTTCTCATACACGCCGGAAACAGCGTCCGAAACCATTACTATCCTGAAATCGCGTTCACTCGCTTCGTAAATGGATGTTCGCGGACAGTTCGGAAAGTTGCATCCGGTAAATATTAGAGTCGACACTCCCAGGTCGGAGAGATGTTCTTCAAGCGGTGTTTTAAAAAAAGCCCCCCACCTCGGTTTGTAGATAACGACTTCGCTTTTTGAGATTTTTTGAATCCCGCCTGACATCAGAAGACCAGCATCAAGTGGAGTGGTTTCTGCAAAAAGGTCCTGCGCCAATTCGCAGCCGGAACTACCTTCCAAAAGTAATCTCTCCCCCTTTTCTATTATGCCTCTACGGCAAATATCGGCGTTGCTCCCATCCTTTTTATAAATCCTAACGATATGGACTATCGCTTTTGATCCGAGCCTGAAGAGATCCAGCAGTCGCCTTATTTTGGGTAAAATCGCCGAGGTGCCCGGAATCTCAAACGGCATTCCATCGAGCGTGTCTTGTTGCGCATCTATTGTAATGAGTGCCACCGAGCCAAAATCCGGTTTTATATATTCTGCCATCGTCCTTTTTTGGGCAAAAAAAAACCCTGGGCAGAGCCATTACGCTCCACCACAGGGTCAATATTTAAATGCCGGCAACGACCTACTCTCCCACACAGTTACCCGTGCAGTACCATTGGCGCTGAAGAGCTTAACTTCCGAGTTCGGAATGGGATCGGGTGGAACCTCTTCGCTACAGCCACCGGCAAAACATTTTCTATATCAAAACAAGAACAAAAAAAACAAGAGCTGTCTCAGGTTAGCAAAGAAATTAATGCGTCTAAGCGTAACCAGAGCGCTCCTGTACTTATATCTTATCATAAACATTGGGGCTGATGAAAATAACTGAAAAATTAAAGGTCAAGCCGAACGACCAATTAGTACCGGTTAGCTTCACACATTGCTGCGCTTCCACACCCGGCCTATCAACCTCGTAGTCTTCGAGGGGTCTTCAGGGATATCTTATCTTGGAGTCGGCTTCCCGCTTAGATGCTTTCAGCGGTTATCCGTTCCGAACGTAGCTACCCGGCGATGCCGCTGGCGCGACAACCGGAACACTAGAGGTTCGTCCATTCCGGTCCTCTCGTACTAGGAACAGATCTCCTCAAATATCCAATGCCCACGGAGGATAGGGACCAAACTGTCTCACGACGTTTTAAACCCAACTCACGTACCGCTTTAATGGGCGAACAGACCAACCCTTGGGACCTGCTACAGCCCCAGGATGCGATGAGTCGACATCGAGGTGCCAAACCGCGCCGTCGATATGGACTCTTGGGCGCGATCAGCCTGTTATCCCCGGCGTACCTTTTATCCGATGAGCGATGGCCCTTCCATACAGAACCACCGGATCACTAAGACCTGGTTTCCCACCTGCTCGACTTGTAAGTCTCGCAGTCAAGCTCTCTTTTGCCTTTACACTCAACGACTGGTTTCCAATCAGTCTGAGAGAACCTTCGCGCGCCTCCGTTACAGTTTAGGAGGCGACCGCCCCAGTCAAACTACCCGCCTGACAATGTCCCTGATCCAGATTCATGGACCTAGGTTAGAAACCAAGCGTACGAAGGGTGGTATTTCAAGGATGGCTCCACGAACTCTAGCGAGCCCGCTTCAAAGCCTCCCACCTATCCTACACATCATAAACCCGAATCCAATGTCAGGTTATAGTAAAGGTGCACGGGGTCTTTCCGTCCTTCCGCGGGTATCCGGCGTTTTCACCGGAAGATCAATTTCACTGAGTCCCAGATCGAGACAGTAGGGCCAGCGTTACGCCATTCGTGCAGGTCGGAACTTACCCGACAAGGAATTTCGCTACCTTAGGACCGTTATAGTTACGGCCGCCGTTTACCGGGGCTTCAATTTGTTGCTTTGGCCGAAGCCTGACAACGCCTTTTAACCTTCCGGCACCGGGCAGGCGTCAGTCCCTATACATCGTCTTACGACTTAGCAGAGACCTGTGTTTTTAGTAAACAGTCGCAGCCCCCTTTTCACTGCAACCCCCAACAGCTCCACGGGCAAGCCGCTTCACCATCAAGGGCACTCCTTATCCCGAAGTTACGGAGCAAATTTGCTGAGTTCCTTAATCTGGGTTCTCTCAAGCGCCTTAGGATACTCTCCTCGCCCACCTGTGTTGGTTTCGGGTACGGTTATCTGCAACTCTCCTTAGAGGTTTTTCCTGGCGGTATAGGATCAGCCAGTTACGCGTCATCCGTAGAATTCGCGCCACTCAACCCTCAGACATGGAATCTAACCCAGCGACCCGGATTTGCCAAAGTCGCGTCCTACGGCCAAGAACCAGGACAACCAGCGCCTGGATGGCTTACCTTTCCGCGTCACCCCATCGTACAAACGAATTACAGACAGTGCTGGAATATTAACCAGCTTCCCATCGACTACGCCTTTCGGCCTCGCCTTAGGGGCCGACTAACCCTGGGAGGATTACCCTTCCCCAGGAAACCTTGGGCTTACGGCGAGCGGGTTTCTCACCCGCTTTATCGTTACTCATGCCGCCATACTCACTTCCATGCAGTCCAGCCGTGCTTACGCTCGACCTTCATCCCGCATAGAACGCTCCTCTACCACTCATCAAATAAATGATGAATCCATAGCTTCGGTGACAGGTTTTAGCCCCGTTAAATTTTCGACGCAAATCCACTCGACCAGTGAGCTATTACGCTTTCTTTAAAGGAATGGCTGCTTCTAAGCCAACCTCCTGGCTGTTTATGCAAATTCACAACCTTTGCCACTTAACCTGTACTTTGGGACCTTAGCTGATGATCTGGGCTGTTTCCCTCTCGACTACGGAACTTATCTCCCGCAGTCTGACTCCCGTAGTTCCACGTGTAGTATTCGTAAATTGGTAGGGTTTGGTACCCGGTCAAGGGCCCTAGCCCATCCAGTGTCCTACCCCCACACGCTACCGTACGAGGCTATACCTAAATATATTTCGAGGAGAACCAGCTATCGCCGGGTTTGGTTGGCCTTTCACCCCTATCCACACATCATCGAATGACTTTTCAACGTCAACTCGTTCGGGCCTCCACGAAGTGTTACCTTCGCTTCACCCTGCACATGGATAGATCACCCGGCTTCGGGTTTACTCCACGCGACTATGTTCG
>Ga0224496_10000195_pt1 | contig 44232 bp, 36 predicted proteins | sample SF_Jul11_sed_USG_2_FD_168127 | JGI IMG/M metagenome (GOLD analysis project Ga0224496, IMG submission 168127) | Sediment microbial communities from San Francisco Bay, California, United States - SF_Jul11_sed_USGS_8_1 | ecosystem: Environmental > Aquatic > Marine > Sediment | place: USA...
CGGGATTCTGGAAATCCTCACCCGCATGGGGGCCAACATCACCCGCGTCAACGAGCGCGAGGCCGGGGGTGAACCGGTGGCCGACCTGATCGTGCGCCACGCGCCGCTCAAGGGTGTGGAAATCGAACCGGAACAGGTGCCCGCCGCCATTGACGAGTTCCCCATCCTGTTCGCCGCCGCCGCACTGGCCGAGGGCGACACACGGGTGACCGGAGCGGGTGAACTGCGGGTCAAGGAATCGGACCGTATCGCCGCCATGGCGCGGGAACTGGCCCGGGTTGGTGTGAACGTGGAAGAGTTGCCGGACGGCTTGGTGGTGCGCGGCCCGTCCATCGTAAAGGGGGCCGCCTGCGAAGCCTATGGCGACCACCGGCTGGCCATGTCCATGGCAGTGCTGGGGATGGTGGCCGACAGCCACTTGACCGTGGAGGCCGACCCCATTGCCACCTCATTCCCCGGCTTTGCCGACCTGTTCAGCACCCTCGGCGCCACCATCGAAAAGGGCGGCTGAGCGAAGCGCTCCGCGCACGCCTCTCCCCTTCCGGTCCATGCGCGCCAAAAAACCACTGGCCGGCACCTCCCCCGCACAGTTTTTACGCGAATACTGGCAAAAAAAACCGCTGCTCGTACGCGGCGCATTTCCGCGCCTCCGCCCCCCCCTGGAGCCGGAGGAACTGGCCGGACTGGCACTGGAGGAGGAGGTCAACAGCCGCATCGTGCGCCAGCACGGCCCCCACGGAGAGCCGTGGCACGCGGCCCACGGGCCGTTCACCGAAGACGATTTTGCCTCCCTGCCCGAAACCGGCTGGACCCTGCTGGTGCAGGAGGTCAATCATCACGTGCCGAAGGTGGCCGACCTGCTGACGCCGTTCTCGTTTTTGCCCGCCTGGCGGCTGGACGACGTGATGGTCAGCTACGCCGCCGAAGGGGGCGGGGTGGGGCCACACACGGACAGCTACGACGTGTTTCTGATTCAGGCCCAGGGACGCCGCCGCTGGCGCATCGCCCCGGCGGGCACCGGCGGTGAACTGGTGGATGGCCTCGACGTGCAGATCCTGAGCGATTTCCAACCCACCGAAGAGTGGGTGCTGGAGCCGGGCGACATGCTCTACCTGCCCCCCGGAGTGCCCCACGACGGCGAGGCGGTGGATGGGCCGTGCATGACCTGTTCGGTGGGCTTTCGCGCCCCGTCGGTGCTGGACCTTCTAGGCTGCGCCCTGACCGACGCGGCCCGGCGCATCAATCCGGAGGCACGGTATACCGACCCGGACCTGACCCCGCAAAAACATCCCGGCTGGATCGGCCCGGAGGCGGTGGACAAGGCGCGCCGCATTCTGGAACAGGCAATTCTGGACCCGGACACTATCACGGGCTGGTTCGGACAACTGATGACCGAACCCCGGCGGGGCTCCCCCCCCGACCCGGAACTGGGACCCGCGCCGGAGGAGGCCGCGGCACTGCTGGACAGCGGCCAGCGCCTGATTCGCCATCCGGCCTCACGTTGGGCTTGGAGCGAGCCGCCGGGCGGCCCCGTGCTGTTCGTGGACGGCACCGCCTACCCCCTGCCCCACCGGGCCCTGGGACTGGCCACCCTGTTGTCCGGAAAGGATGACCTGACCCGCAACGCCGTGCTGCCGTTTGAGCGCGTGCCCGAGGCTCGCGCGCTGCTCATCGACCTGATCCGCACCGGCGCACTGCTGCCGGATGAGGAAGAGGAGGACGAATGACCGATCCGGTCATCGTGCGCCGGGTCACCTGGGCAGAGGCCCGGAAGGAACTGTCGTATATTCGCCGCGTGGTGTTCATGGACGAACAGCAGGTGCCGCCGGAACTGGAGTGGGATGGCCAGGACACAACCGCGGTTCATGTGCTGGCGGAGGCCGGCGGCGATCCGGTGGGGTGCGGGCGGCTGCTGATGAGCGGTGACACTGCAAAAATCGGCCGCATGGCGGTGCTCAAACCCTTTCGGGCCAAGGGCATCGGCGCACGGTTGCTTACAGAACTGTTAACGGCGGCGCGGCAGGCGGGCGCTCGCACCGCCGCCCTGTCGGCCCAGGTGCATGCGCTGCCCTTCTATGAAAAATTCGGATTTGTGGCGCACGGCCCGGAGTATCCGGATGCGGGCATTCCGCACCGGAACATGACGCGCCCCCTGGCCGACTGACACCGGCGGCGTCATGATGGAGAAAGAGGGCACTCCGGAGAGGGAACCATGCCAACGCGCTGGGAACACTTCGAGCATCAGGCGGATATCGGGGTGCGCGGCTATGGACCAACCGTAGAAGACGCCTTTGAGGCGGCCGCCACCGCCCTCACCGCAGTGATCGTGGCTCCGGAGCAGGTGGCCACCCCCCTGCGCGTGGAGGTGACCGCCCGGTCCGCCGATCGGGAACTGTTGCTGGCCGCATGGCTGAATGCCATTATTTTCGAAATGGCCACCCGCCGCGCCCTGTTCTCCCGCTTTTCCGTGCGCATCACCGCGGACGGAACGGGTGACCGGCTGTACGGGGTTCTGGAGGGGGAAGCGGTGGACGTGGCCCGCCATCAGCCTGCAGTGGAGATCAAGGGTGCCACCTATACCGCCCTCAAGGTGGTGCAGGTGGACGGCGGATGGATCGCCCAGTGCGTGGTGGACGTATGAGGGGGTTATGGACCTGAACCGGCTGACGCGACAATCGGAATTCGAATGGCACATCCCCATGCAGGGCGCCATGCGCGTGCCGGGGGTGCTGTTCGCGGATGCGGAACTGCTGGCGGGGATGGACGACAAGGTGTTCGAGCAAGTGGTGGGGGTGGCCTGTCTGCCGGGCATCGTCACCGCCTCCTACGCCATGCCCGACGCCCACTGGGGCTACGGCTTTCCCATCGGCGGGGTGGCGGCCTTCGACCCGGACGCGGGCGGTGTGGTATCCGCCGGAGGGGTGGGGTTCGACATCTCCTGCGGGGTGCGCACCCTTACCACCGGCATGACCGCCAGCCAGTTGCGCCCGATCCTGCCCAAACTGGCGGAAAGCCTGTTCCGTACCGTGCCCGCCGGGCTCGGCAGCACCGGGCGCCTGCACCTGAACGCGGACCGGATGGAGGCCATGCTCTCCGGCGGCGCCTCCTGGGCGGTGGGCGAGGGGTATGGAACCCCTGCCGACCTGGCCCACACGGAGGAACACGGACACATGCATGGCGCCGACCCGTCCGCCGTGTCACCTCAGGCCAAGCGCCGCCAGCAGGACGAGATGGGCACCCTGGGTTCCGGTAACCACTACCTGGAAGTGCAGGAGGTGACCGAAATCGCCGACCCGGAGGCTGCCGCCGCCTTTGGCCTCCGGGTCGGCGACGCCGTGCTCAGCATCCATTGCGGCTCGCGGGGGCTGGGGCACCAGATCGGCACCGAATTTCTTAAGGCCATGGTGGAACAGGCCGCCGCCCACGGCCTCACCCTGCCCGACCGGGAACTGGCCTGCGCGCCGCTTGCCAGTGAACTGGGCCGCCGCTATCTGGGGGCCATGCGGGCGGGCATCAACTGCGCCCTGGCCAACCGGCAGATCATCACCCACCTGGCCCGCCAGGCGTTCATGCACGTGGTGCCGGACGCCGTCCTGAACGTGCTGTACGACGTATCCCACAACACCTGCAAGCTGGAAACCCATGCCGTAAACGGAAAAACCAAAAAACTGTTCGTGCACCGCAAGGGGGCCACCCGCGCCTTTGGCCCCGGTCACCCGGATGTGCCCCCCGCTTTTTCCGCCGTCGGCCAGCCGGTGCTGATCGGCGGCACCATGGGCACCGCCAGTTGGGTACTGGCGGGTACCGGACGCGGCATGGAGGTGGCCTTCGGCTCCGCCTGTCACGGGGCCGGCCGCACCATGAGTCGCCATCAGGCCAAAAAGAAATGGCAGGGGCGCAAAGTGGTGGACGACCTGGGCGCGCGTGGCATCCTGATCCGCTCCCCGTCCCTGCGCGGGGTGGCGGAGGAGGCCCCCGGCGCGTACAAGAACGTGGACCGGGTGGTGGCCGCATCCCACAACGCGGGGCTGGCCCGCAAGGTGGCGCGCCTGACTCCCATGGCCTGCATCAAGGGGTAAAGCCGCGCACTCCGGCACAAATCGCGTGATAATAAATAAGAGAACGGATCAACCTGAAGCGGGAGCGGATTCCACATGACCCCAGTCAACCCCACCAGTTGGCGCATCGGCCCGGCAGACGCCCTGTTGATCGTGGACGTGCAGAACGATTTTCTGCCCCCCGACGGAGCATTGGCAGTCCCCGGCGGCAACCAGGTGATCGAGCCGCTCAATCACTACATCGCCCTGTTTCTCGCCCGTCGCCGCCCGGTGTTCGCCAGCCGCGACTGGCACCCGGTGAACCACTGCTCGTTCACCGCCCAGGGAGGCCAGTGGCCGCCCCACTGCGTGGCCGACACTCCCGGCGCGGCCTTTCCCTCCCGGTTGGAACTACCCAACCGGACCGAAATCGTCACCAAGGCCAACACCCCGGATGCCGACGCCTACTCCGCCTTTGAAGGCACGGACCTGACCATGGAACTGCGTGACGAGGGCATTCGCCGCCTGTTCGTGGGCGGCATCGCCACCGAGTTCTGCGTACTGGCAACGGTAAAGGACGCCCTGCGCGAGGGTTTTGCGGTGTTTCTGCTCACCGACGCCGTAGGCGCCGTGGATGCCGCCGATGGTGACATGGCCATTGCCGAAATGACCGCCCTGGGCGCGGTGCCGATCCGCCAGCGCCCGCTACCCCTCGCGGCCACCGCATCCGCATGAACCACCCCGCCGCCTCCACCCTGCTCACCGATCTGTATCAGTTGACCATGATGCAGGCCTATCTGGAGCACGGCATGGATGAAACGGCGGTGTTCGAGTTCTTCGTGCGCAGGCTGCCCGAGAACCGGGGGTTCCTGATGGCCGCCGGGCTGGAGCAGGTGCTGGAGTATCTGGAAACCCTGGCCTTCACCGATGCGGAACTGGAGTGGATCCGCGCCAGCGGCCGCTTTGCCCCCGACTTCGCCGACCGGCTCACCGGCCTCACCTTCACCGGCGACGTGCACGCCATGCCGGAAGGGACAGTGTTCTTCGCCGACGAACCGATCCTGCGCGTCACCGCCCCGCTGCCAGTGGCGCAACTGGTGGAAACCCGCATCATCAACCTGCTCCAGTTCCAGACCCTGATCGCCACCAAGGCCGCCCGCGTGGCCCTGGCCGCACCGGGCCGGATGCTGGTGGACTTCGGCCTGCGCCGCGCCCACGGGGCCGAGGCCGGGCTGCTGGCCGCCCGCGCCGGATACATCGGCGGTCTCACCGGCACCGCCACCGTGGAGGCGGCACGCCGCTTCGGCATTCCGGTGTTTGGCACCATGGCCCACTCGTTCATTCAGGCCCACGGAGACGAATCCGCCGCATTCGAGCACTTTGCCCGCAGCCACCCCAAAAACACCGTGCTGCTTATCGACACCTACGACACCGAGCAGGGCGCACGCAAGGTGGTGGAACTGGCCCCAAGACTGGCCGCCGACGGCATCGCCATCCGCGGCGTGCGCCTCGATTCCGGGGATCTGGCCGAGCACGCCTTCCGGGTGCGGCGCATTCTGGACCACGGGGGACTCACCGACACCACCATCTTCGCAAGCGGCAGCATCGATGAGTTCAAGTTGCAACGCCTGACAGAAAGCGCCGCGCCCATCGACGGCTTCGGCATCGGCACCCGACTGGACACCTCCGCCGACGCCCCCTGTCTGGATTGTGCCTACAAGCTCCAGGAATACGCTGGTACTCCCCGCCGCAAGCGCTCCGAGGGCAAGGCCACCTGGCCCGGCCGCAAGCAGGTGTTCCGCGCCTTTTCCGCCGACGGTCGGATGGCCGCCGACACCCTGACCATTGAGGGCGACGACCACCCTGGCGAACCACTGATCCGCAAGGTCATGTCCGCTGGCCGCCGGGTGATGCCCGCACCCGATCTGGAAGTGATCCGCAAGCACGCCGCCCATCAACTCGAACGGCTGCCGCAAGCGGTACGCCGCCTGATCGACGCGGACACGGTGCCGGTGCATGTGGCGCCGGCGCTGGTCGATCTGGCGGAACAGGTGGACCGCGCCACCGGATAGCGCGGTAAAATAGCGGCCATGGGAATGCGTCCAGCATCCACATGCCGACGAACCCGAAGAATCACTTACCGGAGAGGGTAATCCATGATGAATCATTTCCATTCGAACCCGTTTCGCCTGGCGGGTGTTCTGCTCCTGTCCACCCTGTTGTTCGCACCGGCGGCCTTTGCCCAGCACGGACCCGACCATCCCGGCATGGGCAACATGCCCGGCATGCACGACGGCATGCACGCATCAGGCGGCAAGGGCATGCATGACAAGGGGCGCCACATGGCCCCCCACAACGCCGCCGCGCACTTTCTGCAAATGGCCGACATGCTCAACCTGACCGACGGTCAGATCGCCTCCCTCCGCACCCTGCGCGACGATTGGGTCACCAAACATTCGGTGCACGCGGCCCAACTCGCCGCCGCCCAGTCCGATCTCAAATCCGCCCTGCACGCCCCCACAGTCGATAAAGCCGGCGCGGAAAAGGCACTGGTCACCATCGGCGCCCTCGAAGGCCAACTATGGCGTGCCTTTGTCGATCAACTGGCGGAAATCAAGGGCATGCTGGACAAAAACCAACGCGCGCGGCTGGGCGAGATGCACCGCCGTCATCGGTAACCGCATATAGCGCTTCGTAATACTGCGTATACGAATGCGGGTTTTTCCCGATAGCGCGACTCCTTATCGTACGCTGTAATGGAAGTGCGCAATCATCCGGTCCAAACGCCGGAAAAGGGAGCGAGTGACTTGCCGGGGGGGGAGTCACCCGCTCCCTTTTTTGTATTTTCCGCTGCTGCACACGGACGGTGACTCCGGCTATCCTGTGCGCATGAGCACTCCCGATTCCGACTGCGACGCCTGTAACCGGCGGTTCGATCCCGGCGCCCACCCGGTGGTCTATGAGAGCGTGCATCTGATGCTCCACGTATGCCCCGCGTGCATTGAGGGATACATCACCCGCTACGGCGCCCGCTGCATCAACTGTGAAGGCCGCATCGTGCCCCACACCCAGGTGGCCGTTTACAAGGGTGATCACGGCGAAACCCTGCTCGGCCACACTACCGTCGCCTGCAACCCCGCCGGCAACAGCTTCTACGGATACTGGGGACAAGGCCAACTCAACAGCGTCTTCGCCTGCATCGAACAATGCTAGCGGGCCCTGCCCGCCTTTACGGGTGGGCGGGGTATTGGTAGTCTGTGTGGTGGGCAGGATGATCGACCGGGAGGGCGTCACATGACTCAGACTGTTGGGGTGAAAACCCTGGGGGCAACCTTGTCCGCGCTGGTGGCGCGGATGGAGGAGCGGGTGCCGTATGCCGCCGTACTGGTCACCGACCAGTCGGGCGAGGCGGTGCGCATGGCCACCACCGAGGAACAGGTAAGCGAGCCGGCCCCGTCGCGTGGGGCGGTTTTTACCGTGCATACCGGGCACTCCCTGATCGAGGCGGCCACCGACGACCTGACCGAGCAGGCCCTGACCGAAGCCGCCGAGCGGGCGGTAAACGCCGCCATCGACGCGGGCATCGACCGGGCCGCGCCACCGGTCAATCCCGGCCCCCCCGCCGAGGCCGCCTTCGACACCCGCCAGCACATCCCGTGGGAATCGGTGCCCTTGGCCGAGCGCGTGCAGCGCGCCCGCGAACTGCGCGAGGCCGCCTGTTCCGTGGACAGCCGGGTGGTGAACGCCTTTGGCATGATCTCCCACACCCGTACGCGGGAATTGTTTGTAAACCGCAGCCGCACCCTGTTTCAGGATCTGGCCCGCACCCAGTCGGTGGTGGGCGTCACCACCCGCGAAGGCGACCATCAGGCGCAACTGTGGGACGGCCGGGGAAGGCGCGGCGGCTGGGAGGCGGCGGAAATGCCCGAAGGCACCGTGGATACCCTGGTGGCCGACTGCCTCAAAATTACCGGCGCACCACGGCTGGAGGCCGGATATTACGACTGCGTGTTCTCCCCCGAGTTTTCCGGCATCTTCGCCCATGAGGCCTTCGGCCACGGGACCGAAGGTGACATGTTTCTGAAAAAACGCTCCCGTGGCGAACAATTTCTGGGCAAGGAGGTGGCCGCTCCCGGGGTGGACATGTACGACGATCCGTCCCGCGACGGCGAGGCCGCCAGCTACTATTTCGACCACGAGGGTCAAACCGCCACCCGCACCCAGGTCATAAGCAACGGGGTGCTGGTGCGGCCGCTGACCGATCTGCACACTGCCCACGCGCTCAAAATTCCGCGCACCGCCAACGGCCGCCGCGAGTCATTCTCCAAAAAGGCCTACACGCGCATGAGCAACACCTTCTTCGGCCCCGGCAATGCGGAGTTCGCCGACATGGTGGCCGACGTGGCATACGGCTTTTATCTTGAGCGCCCCTCCAACGGCATGGAAGACCCGAAAAGCTGGGGGATCCAGCTGGAAGGTTACATGGCCTCGGAAATTCGCGACGGCAAACTCACCGGACGGGTATTCTCGCCGGTCATTGTCACCGGTTACGTGCCGGAGTTGTTGCAATCCATCAGCATGGTCGGCCGTCAGGTGGAGATCACCGGCCTGGGCATGTGTGGCAAGGGCTACAAGGAGTGGGTGAAGGTGACCGACGGCGGTCCTCACCTGCGGCTGAAGGCGCGGCTGGCATGAGCGGGAACATGGACCTTGAATCGATCGCCCGCGTGCTGAAGGCGGCCCCGGGAGTGAGCGGCTGGGCGTTGCACGCCCGGCAGGTGGAAAGCCACCAGTTGTACCGCGTCTTCCGCAACGAGCAGGCGCGGCGCGTGGCCCACACCCATTCAGTGCGGGTGACGGTCCACACCCGCAAACAGGAGGGCGGCAAGGAGTCCCAGGGCGAGGCGGCGTTTACCCTTACCGGTCCCCGTCCAGAATTAACTCCGGCCCAGGTGGCGGTGGCGGTGGAGCGGGCGAAACTGGTGGCCAATGCCCCGTGGGCCCTTCCCGGCCCCGCCAGTCTGCCCCAGGTGCCACTGGAAGACCCCCGGGTGGCCGCCGAGCCGGATGCGGTGATCGCCGAGCTGGTAACCGAAATGGACGCTGCCGCCGGGGATGCCCCCCTGTGCGCCAGCGAACTGTTTGCGGACCGGGTGCAGACAACGGTATGCACCTCGGAAGGATTTGAAGGTAGCTACGGAGCCACCGAGCTGTTCAGCGAATTTGTGCTGCTGGCCGACAACGGCACCGACAGCGTGGAGGTCCAGGGCATTCGCCGTGCGCGCCGGGCACGGGAACTGGACCTGGGCGCGGTGGTGGGGCGGCACGCCTCCTGGGCGGGGGACCGACTGATCGCCACCCTGCCCACCGGCGGCACCCTGCCGGTGGTGTTCGGCGAAGAGTCGCTGGACACCCTGTTCGATACGTTTCTGGCCCACGCCGGAGGGCGCTCCCGCTACGAGGGGTGGTCGCGCCTGAGCGAGGGAAAGCCGCTCATCGAAGCCCTGTCCGGCGACCCGATCACCCTCACCGTGGATCCCCTGGCCCCGTGGATGCTGGGCAGCCAGCCCATGGACAGCGACGGCCAGATTGCGCACAAGGTGACGGTGGTGGATCAGGGGCGTTTCGTGGAGCGCACCGCCTCCAAACGCTTTGCAGACTATCTGGGCATTCGCGCCACCGGCGCCAGCGGCAACACCGTGGTTGCGCCCGGCAGCACGCCGCTGGCGGACCTGCTGGCCCACGGGCCGGTACTGCACGCCCTGCGTTTTTCCACCTTCCACCCCAGTTCGGTGACCGGGGCGTTTTCCGGTGAGTTGCGCACCGCCTACCTGCACCTGCCGGACGGCAGCGTGCGTCCGGTGGTGGGCGGCAGCGTGTCCGGCGATGTATGGCACGCCTTTGCACGGGCCACCCTGTCCGCCGAGGAAACGGTGCGCGGCGGATACCGGGGTCCGGCGGGTATCAGGCTGGAGGGGGTAACGGTGGCGGGCGCCACCTGAAAGAGGGGGTAACGGTGACGGGCGCCACCTGAAAAAAGACCGGGGCCGAAGGGCGTCGTCGTGCAACAACCTCCCTCCGGCCCCGCAAGTCGATCCTGTCCGCCCGGCTGGCGGTCAGGAGAAAATTCAATCAGGCGGTCTTGGCCAGCAGCGGAACCTTCTCGGTGTCCATGCGGTTGCCGTGCAGGCCGAACTTGTTCTCAATGATGCCCGCATCCATCACCGTTCCGCAGTTGATGCACTTCCAGGCGAAGAAGGTGAGTGAAAAATCGGCGAAGCGCTCTTTGTACATGTAACCACGGCACTTGGGGCAATCTGCTGCGTGTTCCATCCTGCGTCCTCAAAAAAAGCAAAAGGGTGTGAGCCAATGGCCGCCGGGCGACCGTGCCCCGAAAATAGAGCAAGAGCCTTGCCACACCGGACGATTCCCTGCTAACTTTTTATAACGCTATGTTTTTACGTTCTTTTCAGTTTAGTGCCGAAACCGCCGGAAGGGGGGCAACTGTTCGCATCCGCACCGATTGTGAAATCCTGGTGACACCCAAATGCCAAAATTTTGCCACTTGGTTACAGAACGGGTGTCAGCGGACCGGCACATGACCAAATTTGCCAATAAACGGGCAATTACAGGTGCCCTGCTGGCTGGCGGGCGCGGACGGCGGATGGGGACCGACAAGGCATTGCTGCCGTTTGCCGGGGGCGCCACGTTGGCGGAGGGGGTGCTGGCGGTGCTGGCGGCGGTATGTGACGAGGTGCTGGTGGTGGCCCGCCCCGGCCAGCGGGATGGAACAGCGTGGCCGCAGGGGGTACGAGCGGTGACGGACCGGGCGGAGTTTCCGGTCTGCGCCCTGTCCGGCATCCATGCGGCGCTGGAGGCGGCGGCGCACCCGTGGGTGCTGGTAATGGCGGCGGATCTGCCATTTCCCTCCGCCGCCCTGGCTACCGGGCTGATCGACATCGCCCTGGAACGGGGGGAGCCGACCCTGGTGGTGCCGGAAGTGGGGGGAGTGGTTCACCCGCTGGTGGGAGTGTATCATCGCTCCCTTGCCAGGGAGATCGCCCGGCGAATCGGTAACGGGGAACTGCGGGTGCAGGCCCTGGCCCGGGAGTGCGGCCACCTGGTGCCGGAACCGACGGTGCGTGGCTGGGATCCGGAACTGGCCGGGCTGATCAATGTGAATACACCGGACGAACTGGCCGGAGCGCGTGCGCGCCTGGCGGGAAAGGCAGGGTCATGATTCCGTTTGAAGAGGCGCTGGCCCATGTGATGAAGCATGTGCCCTCACCGCGCCACGAGCAGGTACCGCTGGAAGAAGCCGTGGGCCGGGTGCTGGCGGAGGAAATCCGCGCCCCGCGCGACCTGCCTCCGTGGAACAACAGCGCCATGGATGGCTTTGCGGTGCGCGCCGCCGATGTGACCGCCGCTACGCCGGCCAATCCGTTCCGGCTGGTGGTACTGGAAACCGTGGCCGCCGGCGCCATGCCCAGTTGCCGGGTGGAAACCGGCGAGGCGATCCGCATCATGACCGGCGCCCCCATGCCGGAAGGGGCCGACGCAGTGGTGATCGTGGAGGAGACCGAGCCCGGCCCGGACGGCGACATCCTGATTCATTCCGGTGTGGCCCCGGGCGAAAACGTGCGCCTCAAGGGCGAGGACGTAACCGAGGGGCAGTTGATGATGCCCCCCGGAACCCTGTTGCGCCCCGGCCACATCGGCATGCTGGCCTCCTTCGGCCGTTCCCAGTTGCGGGTCACCCGCAGACCGGTGGTGGGCATCCTGTCCACCGGCGACGAACTGGTGGAGGTGGACCAGGCCCCAGGCCCGGACAAGATCATCAACGTGAATTCCCACGCCCTGGCCGCGCAGGTGAAGGAGAGCGGCGCAATCCCCGTGCGGCTGGGCATTGCCAAAGATACCCGCGAGGCCACCCGGGAAGGCATCCGGGAAGGACTCAACTGCGACATCCTGCTGATCTCCGGCGGCGTGTCCATGGGAGACTTCGACTACGTGCGCGAGATCATGAGCGAACTGGGGGGCGGCCTCACCTTCTGGAAGGTGCGCATGAAACCAGCCCGCCCGCTGGCCTTCGGGCCGGTGTCCGGGGTGCCCACCTTCGGCCTGCCGGGCAACCCGGTCAGTTCCATGGTGTCGTTCGAGGTGTTCGTGCGCCCCTTCATTAAAAAGTGGATGGGCCACACCCACATCGAGCGCCCCGTGGTGCAGGCGGCGCTCACCGAAAAGGTGTCCAAAAAGCCGGGGCGGCGCTTTTTCCTGCGCGCGCTGGTGGAAAACGATGGCAACGGCAGCTACACCTGCCGCACCACCGGCGATCAGGGCTCCGGCGTGCTCACCAGCATGATGCTGGCCGAAGGGCTGATGGAGTTGTCCGAGGAACTGGACGGCCCGCTCCAGCCCGGCACCCGCGTGCCGGTGCGGCTGCTGGCCTGAGGCCACTGGCACACCAGTTGCTATACTATCCATAAGCACGGAAACTGCCTGTTATCTGGCGCTTTCCATTCTGGATGGGAGCACGATGGCCCGGGACCGGACAACCGCACATGAACCGTCTGCCCTGCCCGCCCTCACGGCGGGAAGCGCGGCGCTGCTGTTGGGGGCACTGGTCTACCTGAGCGCCCGCGCACCCGGTAGTTCCCCCGCCGCCCTGGGGTGGTTGCCGCCGTTGTCCTCCTTTTGGACCCCGCTATTGGGGCAGTTCCCCTCCCTGCTGCATGCCTTCGCCTTCACCCTGCTCACCACGGTCCTGCTGGGAACCCGCCGGGTGATATTTTCCGCCCTGTTGTGGGCGGGCATCGACGCCGCCTTCGAAATCGCCCAGCATCCGGTTATCGGCGGCGTGGGAGGCACCTTCGACCCGCTGGACCTGCTCGCCATCGCCACCGGCGCGGGTCTGGCAATTCTGTTCCTCACCCGTTCCCCGCAAGAGGGCGCCCAGTGACCCGTTCCCCCCGCCTGCGCGCCATCCTCACCGCCCCGCTGCTGGCCCTGGGCGTACTGACCATCCTGGCCAGCGAAAGCGGACCGATCAACCCGGCCAGCAGCCCGCGCATCGCCGTGCATCAGGCCACCGGCACCACCGTGCTGGCGCTGCTGCGGGATGCCGCCATCTCGCTTAACGCGTCGGATGCCATTGGGCCGCTGGCGGAGTTGTCCGGTGAAACCGGCGACGCGCTAGCCCTATCCATGGACGGCGGCGGCAACGCCAGCGCGGTGTGGGCCGACGCTTCCCGAGGGGTGTTCACGGCGCGTTTCAACCGGGCCGCCACCGCCTGGAGCGCGGTACAAACCCTGGCCACGGCGGGGCCGGAGCCGGCGTACTTCCCTCACGCGCACCTGAACGCCGCCGGTCCCGGCATGGCGGTGTGGTATCAGCGCACCCCGGAACCCAATTTCGGCCACCTGTGGTCCGCCCCCGTCACCGCCGATGGCACCGTGGGCACTCCGTTGGAAATCCCCACCGGCGGCACCAACATGACCGGCCCGCCCAAAGTGGCGGTGGATCCCGCCGGAAACGCCGTGACGGTATGGCGCGAAGGAGTGGACTGGGGCGACGTGACCACCCCGCAGGTGTGGGCTGCCGAATACCGGGCGGGCCTGATCCCCGCGTGGACCACCGCCATGACACACCTCAACGCCTCCCTGCCCGCCGCACAGGTGTTTGACGTGGCCGTGGGCGCGGACGGCGCGGGCAACATGGTTGCCGCCTGGAGCCAGGGCACCGAGGTATACGCGGCCCACCGCCCCGCCGGTTCGTCCATGTGGGGCGCCCCATGGCTGTTGCACACCGTGGCCGGGGGACGCGCCTTCGGCCTGCAACTGGCCGTGGACGACATCGACCCGGCGGCGGAAGGCAGCGCCTTCGTGGGCTGGATGGTAGGCCGCGCCGCCTGGGCGGTGCGCTACGATCCCATGGCGGCTTTGTCCGGCTGGGAGGCCGCCATTCACGTGAGCGATCTGGACATGAATTCCCAGGACGGCCCGGTGCCCCCGTCGCTGGACACCAACGGCGCGGGCGGCGCGGTGTTCGCCTGGAGTTCCCAGGACCCGGCAACAATCGGCTACGCCATCTACAACCCCGCCACCCCCGGCTGGACTGCATTTCCGCAATTCGATTACGGCCGCAACGTATCGGCGTCGATGGACGGCGCCATGCTGGGGCTGGCCTGGAGCAAAAACTCCGGCGCACACACAACTCGCGTGACCCCGTGACCGCCCGAAAGGAAACCGCATGAATCCCGCCCTCTCCCCCCGCCTGCGCAAACTGTTGCTGGCCCCGCTATTGGCCTTGGGCGTGCTGTCCATTATGGGCACCTCCCAAGTCGTGGACCCCAAGGCCCACGTTCGCATTGCCGTGGACGACGGGGGAACGGCGGTACTGGCGGTGGAGTTCGACGGCCAGTTGTTCCTCCAGGATTACGACACCTCCGGGTGGGGTCCGATCATCAGCGGCGGCTCCGTGTCGGAGATGGCGCTGGCCATGGACAGCGGCGGGTATGCCCGTGCGGTATGGACCCACGCCCCCACCGGCCTGTTTCAGGCGGGCTTTGACCCCACCACCGGAAAATGGGGCAACTCCACACTCGCGACCAGCGCCCCGGAGTATTCCTATCAACCGGATCTGCACCTGGACCCGGCGGGGCTCGGCATGGCCGCCTGGTATCAGACCGCCGGTCCCGGGATCGGGCACATCCGGGCAGTTCCGTTGGATTTGACCGGCACGCCTGGCCTGGCCTTGGACATTCCCACCTACTACGCCGCGGACCCCCGCGCCGCCGTCATCGACGCCACCGGCAACGGCATGGTGGTGTGGCGTGAAGGGCGGACCGCGAACGACTACACCACCCCGCAGGTGTGGGCCTCCGGATTCCTGAGCGGACCGCTGCCGGCCTGGAATTTATCGCCAACGCAAATCGACACAAACTCAGGAATTCTACCAATCACCGACCTGCGCCTCGCCAGCGACGGTGCGGGAAACGCCATTGCGGTGTGGAGCCAGGGCATTGAAATTTACGCCAACGACTCTATATCCGGCGCCGGTTGGGGTACGGCCCAGCGGATCGACCCGGGCACCGTTGGCAACATACCTCTCGGCCTGCAACTGTCCATGGATTTGAGTGGCAACGCCGTTGTCGCGTGGATGGACGGCAGTGACTTGCTCGCGTTGCGCTATGACGCCGGGCTCATTACCCCTGCCTGGGAAGCATCACCCACGGTGCTCGACACCCTCCCACCCGGGGTGATTCCGGCGCCGCCCGCGCTGGATACCGACGGCACCGGCGGAGCGGTGGTGGCCTGGAGCGGGGCCGACCCGTCGGTGATTTCCTACCGGGTGTACGACCCGGCAACGCTGCTGGCCCCCATATGGGGACCGGCCAATACCCTGTTGGGCATCGGAAACCACGTGGCGGTGTCCATGGACGGGCGGGTAATCGGCATCGCCTGGAGCGATTCCGGCGGACACGAACAGGCCACCATCATCACCCTGCCTTAATAACGCCCGGTAACCGCCACGGTGTAGACGTTGCGCTGGTAATCCCGGTCGGTGTAGTCCGCCGCGCTGTCGATGTTGGAACGGCGCAGTTCGCGCCTCCAGCCCAGTTCCAGTTCCAGGAGATTCCCCAGATCACGGGTGACGGCCAGATCCATGCTCAGTTTGTGGTCCTGGCGCTTGCGGCGGGTGGCGCCGAAATTCCATACATCCGCATCCAGGTACCCCCGGTACTGATAACGCGCCCCCAGGTCCACGGTCAGGCCGAAAAAGAACGGCTGCACCAGCGACACGGACGGGGAGAACCCCGCGTGGGAATACGACACGTGCTGAACCCCGGCGACGGCCCCGAAGTCGGGCCGGTCCTTGCGGTCCAGATACTCCGCGCTCACGGAGGTATACAGGCTGCCCATTCCCAGCGGCCGGTAGCGGGCCAGAATCGCCTCGGCCCCGGTGCCGGAAAGATAGCCGTAGGCGGCGGACGCGTCGTACCGCTTGATGCGCGTGTACAGATAGGTGGAGCGCTGCCCGCCCCGGGAAAGCGTCCATCGCGCGCCCGCCGTGTGGGATGCCATATAGGCGGAGGTGCCAAGAGTGGAACTGCTGAAGGCGTATTCCCAACGGGAACGGCGGGGTGTTTTTCGGTGCTCCATCCGCACCCGCAGGGTGTGGGTGGTCAGGTCCAACTGGCTGAGGGTGTCGTACTCACGGGCGAACAGGTCGTAACGCACCTCCATCCGCCGCGCGCCGGATAACGCAAAGGAACGGGCCAGCCGCGCCGACAGGCCGATGCGTTGGTCCGACTGGTTGCCGGTGGTGGGGTCGTCCGGCGTGGCAAACACGTTGCTGTCGAATTCCCGCCGCAGGGTAAGGCGGGCGTCCCATCGGTGATCCGGGGATTTACGGGCAGCCTCCGTGGGGTCGGAGGCCGGGGTGGCGCCCGGCAGGTTTCCGTCCAGGGCGGCCAGCATCTGCACCGCGCTTTTTCCGCTTCCGGTGCCCGGCCCTACTGCCGCCGCCTCCTGAAACAGTGCCCGTGCGTCCGCCTCGCGCCCCTGCTTCAGGCGCGCCAGCCCGGCGTTCAGATAGGCGGCGGAGGCCAGTTGGGGGCGGGCCCGGGCAGTGCTCAGGAACTCGGAGGCGGCCTGCTCCCACTGGGCAGCACGGAACAACAAGATGGCCAGATTGTAATGGGCCAGTCCGTGGGTGGGGTCCAGGGCCAGGGTTTTTTCAAACGCCGCACGGGCATCCCCGGAGCGTTCCTGCTCGCTGTAGGCCACCCCCAGCAGGAACCAAACCCGCGCGTTGTCCGGTTCCTCGCGGGATTCGGTCTCCAGCAGCGGAATCGCCACTTCGTAGCGGCGGTCGTCCATCAACACCTCCGCCTCCGGCAGGTGATCGGCCCACGTCAGCGACGGCAACCCCACCCCCAGAGCCAGAACTCCGGCCAGCACACGTTTCAGGGTCATCCCCTTCTCCCGAATTTCGCACGCCAATAAAAAGGGGAGCCGTTGCAGCGGCTCCCCTTTCATTGTGCGAAGATGAGGCCCGAATCACAAGGCCCAAACCGAACAGGGGCCCATCACTCCCACCCTACAGCGGCATGTGACCTTCGGCGGCACCGGCGTTGTCCTCCGCCAGTTCGGCAGCGTCGTTCGCGTGATCCGCGGCGTCGTCGGCAGCGTCCGCAGCATCGTCGGCGTGGTCGCTGGCATCATCCGCGTCCTCGTCCGCGTCATCGTCCATGTCGTCCATCTGACCGTGATCGTCGTCGGCCTGTCCGTGGTCATCGTCGGCCTGTCCATGATCCTCATCGGCGGCGGAACTGGCATCGTTGGGAATGTCGATGGACACCAGGTGGATCTCGTTTCCGTCGTCATCGGTGACGGTGATCTCAATGGAGCCGTCCACGTCGCCTTCGTCGTGCACGATGTCCATGTGGATTTCCACCGGCAGGTCCACATCGTCCGGCACATGGGAGGTCGGCTCCTGGGCCAGGGCCGGCATGGCGGCGGCCAGGGTGATGGCGGCGGAGAACGTCAGGATGTTGTTCAGTTTCATTTGTTGGAACTCCATATCGTGGTTAATTCGGTTAAATAAGTGGTTACACACCATTCACATGCACGCCGATGGATTTCTCCCGGCGCGCCGATCCCTTCTCCAACGTCGCGGTAACGGTCCATTCGCCCCGGGCCACGCCGCGCACCTTCAGCGGGATGTGGTTAATCCCCCGCTCCAGATCGCCCACCCAGGTCAGCGATGCGGACTCGATCAACTGGCCATTCACCACCGCGCGCACCCCTTCCGGCAGGGTGATGGAAAAACGCACCCCCTGCACCGGGCGGGCGGCGTCGAAACGGATGTTCACCACCGCATCGGTGCCCATGTCCAGATGGGTGCCTCCATAGGCGGCGGCAATCGCTTGCGGTGCGGCTCCGCCGCTGACCATCGGAGCGGTGGGGCGATCCACCACGAACAGCAGCGCCATCCCGGCCACCGCGCAGGTGGCAAGACCGGCAGCAAAGCCCCGGCCCCAGGCACCGAAGCGGGTGAAAAAACGCCCCCGGGCCGGCCGGGCCGGCCGGGCCACGGCCCGCGCACGCATGGCTTCGGTTTCGTTCAACAGCCGCGCGTGCAACCGCTGCTCAAACCCGGCAGGCAGCGCGGGGGCCTCGATTTCCGCCAACGCGCTCACCAGCCGCCGGGTGGCCTTCAGCTCGCCCGCACAGGCCGGACATCCGACCAGGTGAGCATCCATCCGGCCACGGGCCAGCGGTGGTAACGACTGGTCCAGATAGTCGACGAAACGTTCGCGGATTTGATCGCAGCTGGAATCCATGATTGACCTCAAAAAAGCCTCATGCCCATTAGACGAGCAGCGGATGAAAAAAGTTCCCGCCGCTGCCGGATTTTTTTCGTACGCATATCCACGTATATCAAGGGATTGCGCGGCGGGTGGGAAAATTTTACCCCTTCCGGCACATGGAAATACGCAGGTTAAGACGAAATTCCGGCAGTTGTGGAAAAAGGCCGGATCAGGTGACCGGGGAGTGCTCATCCGCGGTGAGCAGCGCACGCAACCGTTCGCGGGCGCGGGACAGGCGGCTCTTGATGGTGCCTTCCACTTCGCCGGTGATGGCGGCGATCTCCCGGTAGGAAAATCCCTGCAAATCGCGCAGCACCACCAGGTCGCGCAGGTCCGGGGGCAATTTGAAGATTCCCGCCAGCAGCCACTCCTCGCGCTCCTGGCTGCGCAGGTCATTAAAGAAGCGCTCCATGGCCTCGGCGGCGGCCGCGGGGGGCTCGGAGCCGTCCTCGGGCATCTCCAGTTGCGGCATGGACGGCTTTTTCACGTGGTCGAGGAAGGTGGTGTAGATGATGCGGAACAGCCAGGTGGAGAACGCCGATTTTCCGGCAAAGGAGCCGATGGCGCGATAGGCTTTGATGAACGCCTCCTGACACACGTCCTCGGCCACGGTGGGGTCGCCGGTGTGCCGCATGGCATAGGCGTAGGCCCGCTTCATGTAAGGGGAAAGCAGTTCCTCGAAGGCCACCGGATCGCCCTGGGCAGCGGCCTGGGCCAGATGCTGCTCGCGGCTGCGTATGTCGTTGGTGTCACTCATCTCGGCTCGGTCCGTCTGTCACATGCAGCAAGCAGCGTGCCACATTCCCGCCCGGAGTCGAATCACGGCGGCCGGTCGCCATTCACCCGACGCCCGCTGACCATCCGTGTGGAAGCGGCAAAGGTCCAGTTGACCCCCACCCCGGCGGTAATGCTGGTGGGGGTTTCCACCAGCGGGCTGGCGCCGACCACCCCCGGTCCCAGGTGCCTGCCCCCAACAAACCCACCCACCGTCCAGCGCGGGTGCAGACGCCAACCAAAGGACAACCGCACCCCCACCGACTGCAACCCGGCCGGGGCCTCCCAGGCGGGGCGCTCCGGTGTGGAAAAGGCGGCAGGCACACCATAATAGTAGGCGTTCAATTCCCGATCGGCCCAGCGTGCGGACAGGGTGGAAGTGAACTGCACCCCCCCGTCGTGCCCCCGGGGGCGCCATACCAGACGAATTTGTGGCTCGGCCAGATAACCCCGGTACGCATTGTCGTTGAAGGCGGCAAAGCTCCACGCGCCGCGCACCCCCACCCGCACCAGCGCCTCGTGATGCTCCCCCCGGGACAGCATGCGCCCGGCGCGGGGTCCCAGTTGCACCACCATGTCCAGATCCGGCATGCTCTGGCGACGCGCCTCTTCGCTGGAATCCACCGGCACCCAGCCACCCCCGGAAAGATCGATCCAACTGGTCGGCGTTTCCAGGAACACCACCCGCGCCGATCGCCCGGAAGCACGCAGGTGCCGCCCCCGATAGATGAACCACGGCGCCCCGGCAATCAGCGCGTGCCGGTTGGCGGATCCGGGATAGCTTTCGAAATCCGCCCACCCGAGGGCCAGCCCCGCCTCCCAGGCCGGCTTGGGCAGTTCGTGCTCGGCGGCGGCGAGCGTGCTGGTAAGCACCCCGAGTAGTAAAGCGGCCACCCACGGACCGTGCCGCATCAACAATCCCATGCGCAGAGCATACCCCGCCCGCGGGCAACCCGCCACCGTGGGGGCGCAGGGTTGCCGTTGACCGCCCTTTTTCAGATCGGTACAATCCGAACCGTTTCGTATTGCCGGTGCCATTTTGGATTGGTGTTCCGCCCCCTGTCAGGTGTCCGGGCGGACCAGGGTCCGGTTAAATTTCTATTTGTCGAGTATTGCCATGCCCACTGCAATTCTGGTGGACGGTGCGTTTTTTCTGCGCCGCCACAACCTCACCTACGGCCATACCGACGCCGCGCAGACCGCCAAAACCCTGCACACCATGTGCCTCAACCACTTGAACGACAAGCAGGGCAACCGGGTGCGCGACCTGTACCGGATTTTTGTTTACGACTGCCATCCGCTGACCCGCAAGGCCCAGCACCCGCTCACGGGCGATACGGTTGATTTTGGGGAAACCGGCAGTGCCCGCTTCCGGCGCGAGTTTCACAACGAGCTGAAAACCCAGCGCAAGGTGGTGCTGCGCATCGGCCAACTGGATGCCGTGGGCTGGAGCCTGCGCCCGGACGCGGCGCGGGATCTGTTTGCCGGGGATCTCCACTCGGAGGACCTGGACGACGACGATCTGCATTACCCGGTGCGCCAGAAGGGGGTGGAAATGCGAATCGGCCTCGACGTGGCCACCCTGACCTACAAGCGGCAGGCGGACCAGATCGTGCTGATCACCGGCCAAACCGACTTCGCTCCAGCGGCCAAACTGGCCCGCCGCGAGGGCATCGATTTTATCCTCGACCCCATGTGGCACCCGATTCCCGCCGCCCTCAACGAACACATCGACGGACTGCGTTCTGTCTGCCCGCGCCCGGACCGGCAGATGGAAGCCGGCAGGTAGCCTGCCATGGCGGATTCCGATCGCTATGTAAAGCTGCCCGACGGCAGCATCGTGGATACCGCTCCCGCCAAGGAGTGGGGCGACCCGCTGGTGCTGCAGGGTGGCAAGTGGGTCACCTTCACCGGCAATATGGGTGACCTGCTGGAGGCAACGCCGATCAGCGAGGACGAGGCGAACGGCCTCCCCGGCTGACCGGGCACGGCCCGGCGCGAATGGTTCGGGCGCACTCCGGCGCCCGTATCACCCCTTTCCCCCGCTACCGGCCGTTAATGGTACGGCACGTTGTCGACCTGCTCCTTCAGATCGAACAGGGACTGCATGGTTTCCGACTGATGCTGCATCAACAGCATGTGCACCCGGGACATGGCATCGAGCATGGCCTCCAGGGCCTCACGGGTGTCGGTTTCGCTCACCCGCATCACCAGGTCCCGCGCGGTTCCCATGGATGTCAGATACTGTTCCTCCAGTGTCATGGCACACCTCCTTCCCCCCTCCGGCGGGTTCTCCGCTCCCGCCGTCCCTGACGGATCACACCCTCCTTCCTTGAATATACCCCCGCCGGAGACCGGAGGGTAATCGGTCCGGAATACCCGCCCCACTCCCCCGCTCTCTCGCTGGCGGTTGACGAGTGCAGCACGAAAAAGGTACATTTTCAGAGGGTCACTGTGTTCACGGGGAACCATATCCCGGCGAAGGGGATCGCAAGCATGAGTCTGTCGTGTCGTTCGTGTATGACGGGGTTCCGCCTGTTGCTGGCGGCGACGCTGGCCCTTGCCCTTTCCGCTTGCGGCGGCAGCGTGGGCGGCGGTTCCAATCAGGCCAGCATTTCGTTTCTGCTCACCCCGAATCTCTCGCAACGGGTGGTGGACCAGAACACCATGCGCGTGAGCGTCATCTTCGACAAGGGCACCTCCCGGGAACGCACCCACATCATCGACCGCCCCGACCGCTACGATTACCTGTACCTGTACGAAACCGGCAACGACCAGATTCGCTTCACCGTTCCGGCGGAACCCGGCCACCACACGGTCTCGTTCAGCATCTCCAAGGACGAGGACCCGACTTCCGACCACGACGATGTGGAACTGGTGCATAACGAGTCCGAGTGTGACGTGGACGGGAACCACGCCAACGACCAGGAAATCGATGAGTTCGACTACCCGGACGACGACAAGGACGGTTACTCCAACCACGACGAGGAGGAGGAAGGGACCGACCACCACGACCCCCACAGCCACCCCAATTACCCGCCGGTGGTCGTGCTGGGCCCGGACCAGACGGTGCCCGAGGGCACCCTGGTCACCGTGGACGCCTCCGCCTCCAGCGACTACGAAAAATCCCCGCTTACCTTCATCTGGACCCAGTTGCCAACCAGCCCACCGGTCGTCCTTACCGACGCAGACAAGGCCATCGCCACGTTTACCGCCCCTCTGGTGGCGCAGGACACGGTGCTCGCCTTCCAGGTGGCGGTCAGCGACGGGGCCTCCACCACCACCGGGGTCACCCTGATCACGGTGCTCAACACAGACAACGAGCCGCCCTCCGCCAACGCCGGTGCGCCGCAGACCGTGGGTGAAAACCTGCCGGTATCCCTGGACGGCAGCCAGTCGTCCGACCCCAACGGCAATCCCCTCACCTTCGCCTGGATCCAGACCGGTGGCCCCACCGTTTCCCTGACCGGCGCGAACACCGCCAACCCCACCTTCACCTCGCCATTCGTGCTGAGCGTGCAGGTGCTGCAATTTTCGCTCACGGTTACCGATAGCTGGGGGGCCACCAGTCTGGCCACCACCACGGTGACCGTGCTGGACAACATCAACGAACTCCCCATCGCCAATGCCGGGCCCGACCAGACCGTGGGCGAGCAGGTAACCGTGGTGCTGGACGGCAGCGCGTCCTCCGATCCGAACGGGGAGGCCATCACCTATTCCTGGACCCAGATCGGCGGCCCCGCCGTCCTTCTCACCGGGAACGATACCGCCACCCCCGCCTTCACCAGCCCGCTGGTGACCGGACCCACAACGCTGACCTTCCAGTTGATGGTCTCCGACTCCCGGGGCGGCGCGTCCCTGGCCACCACCACGGTCACCGTGGTGGACACCATTAACGACGCGCCGGTGGCCAATGCCGGACCGCCGCAGACCGTGGGCGAGCAGGTGCCCGTGGTTCTCGACGCCACCGGCTCCACCGACCCCAACGGCAATCCGCTCACCTTCCTTTGGACCCAGACCGGCGGTCAGGCCGTCACCCTGTCCGGCGCTACCACCGCCACCCCGGCCTTCACCTCGCCCACCGTACTCACCGACAGCGTACTCACCTTCAGCGTGGCGGTAAGCGACGGCACCTATACCACCACCGCCACCACCACGGTGACCGTGGTCAACGACGTGAACGAGGTTCCCGTTGCCAGCGCCGGGGCGCCCCAAACCGTGACCGAAGGGGCCTCCGTAACCCTCTCCGGCAGTGCCACCGACCCCAACGGCGAGGCGATTACCTTCGCCTGGACCCAGACTGGCGGCCCGGCGGTGACCCTGATCGGCGCCAATACCGCCACCCCCACCTTCACCGCACCGCTGGTGACCGCCTCTACCGTGTTGACCTTTGAGCTGGTGGTCACCGATTCCCTGGGAGGCGCAAGCTCCCCCGCCAGCACCACAGTGACCGTGCTGGACAGCGTCAACGACGCCCCCCTGGCCAACGCAGGAGCCCCCCAGACCGTGGGCGAGCAGGTGCCGGTGACCCTCAGCGCCGCGGGCTCCTCCGACCCAAACAACGACCCGCTCACCTTCACCTGGACCCAGACCGGCGGCCCGGCGGTTTCCCTCACCGGCGCCGCTACCGGGCAGCCCGGGTTTACCTCGCCCACGGTGCTGGCCGACACCGTGCTCACCTTCAGCGTGGCGGTCAGTGACGGGGCCTCCACCACCACGGCCACCACCACGGTGACGGTGGTCAACGACGTGAACGAGGCCCCCACCGCCGACGCCGGGGCCCCGCAAACCGTGGGCGGCGGCGTGCTGGTCACCCTCACCGGCAGCGGCTCCGACCCCAACGGCGACGCCATCACCTTTGCCTGGACCCAGTCCGGCGGCGAACCCGTCACCCTTTCCGGCGCCACCACCGCCACCCCAACCCTGACCACCCCCTCGGTGGCGGGTCCCCTGACCTTCACGCTGGTCGTCACCGACTCCCTGGCTGCGGCCAGCCTCCCCGCCACCACCACGGTTAGCGTGGTTATCGGCGCCAGTGGCGCACCCTCGGCCAACGCGGGTCCAGGGCAAGTCGTGGGGGAAGGGGTGGCCGTGACCCTGGATGCCTCCGGCTCCACCGACCCCAACAACGACCCACTCACCTTCGTCTGGACTCAGACCGGCGGCCCCCTGGTTTCCCTCACCGGCGGGAATACCGCACAACCCGGATTCACCTCACCCACGGTGCTGGTGGATACGGTGCTCACCTTCACGGTGGCGGTCAGCGACGGAACCAACACCACCACCGCCACCACCACGGTGACGGTGATCAATGACGTGAACGAACCGCCCACCGCCAGCGCCGGTCCCAACCAGACCGTGGGGGAACAGGTGCCGGTGACCCTTTCGGGCAGCGGCTCGGACCCCAACGGCGGACTGGTCACCTTCGCCTGGACCCAGGTGGGCGGCCCGACCGTGGCCCTGACCGGCGCCAACACCGCCACCCCGTCCCTGACCACCCCCATGGTGTCCGGCCTGACGGTGCTGATCTTTGAACTGGTGGTCACCGACGCCCAAGGCGGCGTGAGCCTTCCCGCCACCACCACCGTTACCGTGCTGGACAGCGTCAACGACGCCCCGCTGGCGGATGCGGGCGCGCCGCAAACCGTGGGCGAAGGGGTGGCCGTGGGGCTCAGCGCCGCGGGCTCCTCCGACCCCAACGGCGACCCGCTCACCTTCCTTTGGACCCAGACCGGCGGCCCCACCGTGATCCTGACCGGCACCACCACCGTCGCCCCGGCGTTCATCTCGCCCACGGTGCTGGCGGATACCGTGCTGTCTTTCGACGTGGCGGTCTCCGACGGCACCACCACCACCGCCGCCAGCACCACGGTGACGGTGCTCAACGACGTGAACGAACTGCCCACCGCCGCCGCGGGCGCGGGCCAGACCGTGGCCGAAGGGGTGCTGGTCACCCTCACCGGCAGCGGGTCCGACCCCAATGGCGATCCCATTACCTTTGCCTGGACCCAGACCGGTGGCCCCTCCGTGGCCCTGACCGGTGCCACTACCGCCACCCCCACCTTCATCAGCCCCACGGTGCCGGCCCCCACGGTGCTGATCTTTGAACTGGCGGTGACCGATTCCCTGGGCGGCGCCAGCCCCCCGGCCACCACCACGGTCACCGTCATCAACGGCGCCAATATTCCCCCGGTGGCCAGCGCGGGGGCGCCGCAAACCGTGAACGAACTGGCGCCGGTGGCCCTCAACGCCACTCTCTCCTACGACCCGGACGGCGACCCGATCACCTTCGCCTGGACCCAGACCGGCGGCCCCTCGGTCACCCTGTCCGGCGCCTCCACCGCCACCCCGGCCTTCACCTCGCCACGGGTGCTGGCGTCCACCGCCCTCACCTTCAGCGTGGCGGTCAGTGACGGCATCGCCACCAGCTCCGCCACCACCACGGTCACGGTGCTGAACAACCTCAACGAATCACCGGTGGCCGATGCGGGCCCGTCCAAAACCGTGGGCGAAAACCTGCCCGTGGCCCTGGACGGCAACGCCTCCTACGACCCCAACGGCGACCCCATCACCTATGTCTGGGTCCAGACCGGCGGCCCGGCCGTCACCCTCACCGGCGGGAACACGGTACTGCCCCTGTTCACCTCGCCCACGGTGACCGTCCTCACCGACCTGACCTTTGAACTGGTGGTCATCGATATCCACAACGCGGTGAGCGCCCCGTCCGCCACCACGGTCACCGTGAGTCCCGCCGTCAATCTGCCTCCGGTGGCGGATGCCGGTGCCGATCAATCCGTGCCCGCCACGGTCACCGTCACCCTGGACGGCTCCGCCTCCAGTGACCCCGAAGGCGATCCGTTGACCTTTGCCTGGCTGCAAACCGCCGGCCCCGCCGTCACCCTGAGCGACCCGGCGGCGGTGATGCCCACCTTCGTCGCCCCCGGCCCCGGCCCGCTGACGTTGACCTTCGACCTGACCGTGACCGATTCCCGCGGCGCGGCCAGCCTGCCCACCACCACCACGGTCACCGTGACCGGCGGCGTCAACCAGCCGCCCACCGCCGATGCCGGGCCCATGCGCTACGGCCGCGCCGGCAGCCCGGTGACCGCCAGCGCCAGCGCCTCCATCGATCCGGATGGCCATTCCCTGCACTACCAGTGGCAGGTGCCCACCGGGGTGCCGGTGGTGGGCGGCCTCAACCGCTCCACCCTCACGGTCATCACCCCGGATCACGTGCACGGACCCATTACGGTAAGCCTCACGGTCAGCGACGGCCTGCTCACCTCGCCGCCGGCCACCACCCAGGTGCAGGGCATCCCCATCACCGGCAACGCGCGGCACACCTGCGTGATCCGCGGTGATCAATCCCTGTGGTGCTGGGGCGACAACACGGATGGCAAGCTGGGCGACGGCACCACCGTCAACCGCGCCGCCGCGGTGGAACCGGTGTCCGGCAGCACCTGGCGCTCGGTATCAGCGGGTCCGGCCAGCACCTGCGGGATCCGCACCGACGGCTCCCTGTGGTGCTGGGGCGAACCACTCATTGGCGTGGGCCAATGGACCAGTCCCATCCAGGTGGCGCCCACCGCCGACTGGTCCCACGTGGGCACCGGCGCCGATCACGCCTGCGCCATCAAGACCGACGGCTCCCTGTGGTGCTGGGGCACCGGCACCCGCGGCCAGTTGGGCCAGGGCGACCCGGCCAACCCCGGTGCGCTGGAAGGGTTACTGAACATCTCACTACCCACCCGGGTGGGGCTGGACACCAACTGGCGTCAGGTGGCCCCGGGCGGCGGGCACACCTGCGCGGTGCGCACCGACGACACCCTGTGGTGCTGGGGCAGCGCCGGGTATGAATACGGCGCGCCCACGCCCATTCCGTTTGCCTACATCACCAGCCCCATCCCCATGCACACGGCGGACAACTGGGCCTCGGTGACCGTGGGAGAACACGGCACCTGTGCCACCCCCACCAGCGGCGGCGTGGTGTGCTGGGGCGAAAACGCCACCGGCAACGCCGTCACCGTGGACGCCACCGGCGACTGGCGGCAGGTGGGCATGGGCGTGGCCCGTGCCTCCGCCGTGCAGAACGAGAGCGCTTACGCCTGCGGCGTCAAGGGCGACGGCACCCTGTGGTGCTGGGGTGCCCCCAACTACCTGTGGGGCGGCCTGATCCCCCTGCCGTACAGCCCCACCGCCATCACCCGGGTGAATGCGGACACCGACTGGATGACCGCCATCCCCGGCGCGTTCCACGTGTGCGCCATGAAGGGCGACGGCAGTGTCCTGTGCTGGGGCAACAACCAGCATGGCCAGCAGGGGCGTGACGTGCCGGTGTACATCACCAGCCCGCAGCCGGTGGTGACCGCCATTGCCGACTGGCAACAGTTGAGCGCCAACGACAACCGCAGTTGCGCCACCCGCGCCGACAACACCCTGTGGTGCTGGGGCAATCACATGCTCACCACCGGCGTGCTGGACGGGGCCGACATCACCCCCTCCGATACCGCGCTGGACACGGCTCCGGGGGGACTCGGCCTCGGCACCGGCCACAGTTGCCTGATCCGCCCGGACGGCACCCTGTGGTGCTGGGGAGCCAACCGCTTTGGCCAGCTTGGTCAGGGCAGCACCGAGGCCCTGCCGGACAGCGTGCCGCTGCAGGTGGGCTTTGCCACCGACTGGGTGGCGGTGGCACCGGGCGGGCTGTTCACCTGTGCCATCCGCCAGAACCCGTTGGGCGAGCGCACCCTGTGGTGCTGGGGCTCCAACGACCGGGGCCAGGTCGGTATCGGCTCCACCGGCCTGCCGGTGGTGTGGCCGACCCAGGTGGAGGCCCAAATCGATTGGGACATGGTGAGCACCTCCGGTGTGTCCGCCTGTGGCATTCGCGACAACCCGGTGGACGGCCGCACCCTGTGGTGCTGGGGAGAAACCTGGCTCGACCTGCCCATCGGCGGCCTGACCAAGGACGGCTTCCGCGACTTCCCCACCTCCCCCACGCGGGTGGATCTGGCCACCAACTGGGCCGAAGTGGGCGTAAGTGACAACCACGCCTGCGCCCGCCGCACGGACAACACCCTGTGGTGCTGGGGCCGCAACCGCTATTGGGAAGTGGGCAACAACAGCGGCAGCTACCAACTGTCGCCGCTCCAGATCGGCCTCGCCGAATGGGCCTCCATATCGGTGAGCCCCATCGAGCCGTACAGTTGCGCCATCAAGACCGACGGCACCCTGTGGTGCTGGGGGCGCAACCGCACCGGCGCCCTGGGCAACGGCCGTTACGAGATCGGCACCGTATTCAACTTGGAATCCCGCCCGGCCCAGGTGGGGGTGGATACGGATTGGGTTTCCGTTTCGGCGGGCTTCCCCAACGTGTGCGGGATTCGGCAGGCGGGCATCCCCGCCCAGCGCACCGCCTGGTGCTGGGGTTCCGACTGGGGCGGTGCGGTGGGCATTGGCGCCGGCTACAACGAACAGATCGTGCCGATCACCCTGCCGCTGCCATAGGCACCCTTGCGGCCGAATAGCCGTCCGCCGGGGATGCGGGAGTGATACTGAATGAAGGGCGCCTCACGGGGCGGTCCGGCACCGGGCGGGACGCCGGTCAGCCCAGTTGCCCCGCCCCGGCCAGGGCAAAGTAGCCGGCGTTGTACCAGCAGTGCATCAGAATCGGCGGAATCACGCTGCGGGTACGGTCGCGCAGGTGACCGAACACCAGCGACGGCACAAACACCGCCGCCGCCCACATGGGGGGGTGGTAGATGAAGTGCACTGCGCAGAACAGCACCGAGGCCATCAGGTTGGCGCGGGTGATCGCCCCCGCCACCCGCGTTCGGCCCCAGGCATAATCGCGAAACCACCCCATCAGGGCGCCGCGGAACGACAGTTCCTCCAGCAGCGGCGTGATGAACACCAGATACAGGTACGGCCAGCCGAACAGCTGTTTCAGGGACGCGGGCGCCAGCGGCAGGGTCACCCACATGACACCCCACACCATCACCCCGGCGGCGGCCGCCAGCCAGAAATGCCGGTCCTGCAGCAATCCGGGAACCGGCCTCCACGCCAACGCTTCCTTTACCGCACGCATGCGGTGCATTGTGACCGCAGCGCCGCCGCCTGTCCAGAAGGCATTTTGACGGACCGTAAGGTCATTTATTTATGAACACTTATGTGCATTGTGTCAGAATTTTGTACAGCCTCAATCGCCCGGAACCGATAAGATAGACAGACGTGTCAGATGGGGGGATGGCGACGTCTGGACTTGGTATTTTTTTCCGGTTTTGGTGCTGGACCCCGCATGAGGGTAGGCGCAAAATCGGTTTTTCACCCGGATGCACGCGGCGAGGCAATCATGACAACCTTGGGAATCCCGTTGGTGGCTACCGTAGCAATTGCCACCTGGGGTGCGACCAATTTTATGAAGCTGCAACGCCTGCAGGCGACGCGGGACCACGCCCTGGCCAATCTCGCCGCCGCCCTGCACGAACGGCAGGACCTGACCCTGGAGCTGGTGCGCTTCTGCGCCAGCTATCTGGTGCCGGAGAAGACCCTGATCGAGGCGGTGGCCCTGTCCCGCTCCTATGCCATGCAGGCGCGCACGGTGCTGGCCCGCACCAAGACCGAAACCGATTTGTGCTGGGCCCTGGCCCGTCTGCTGCTGGCGGCGGAAAACCACCCGGAACTGCTGTCCCAGCCGCGCTATTCGGAACTGCTGACCGGGCTGGGCGAGAGCGAAAATCAGGCCACCCAGGCCCGCAACGAATACAACCGCGCGGTGGAGGAGCTGGAGGATTTCCTGCACGGCCCATCCATGCGTCCCCTGGCCCACACCTTGCACATGATCGCGGGGCAGCCGTTTGAGCTGGATCCGAAAATCGCCCGCGAGGCGATGATGACCATGCTCACCCCGCGCCGCGCGACCGGTGCGCCGGAAGGGGCGGAACTGGCCCAGCCCATGTTGCCCAAGGTGGCATCGGTGGCCTTCAACCTGTGACCTTTTCACCCGGGGGAACCGTTGCCGCCCTGTCACGGGCGCGGATACGGAGTTGAACGATGGAACAGTCCAACCACATCATGCCACTGCTGACCGTGGCGCTCGTTCTCATCCCGCTGGGGGTGATGGTGTGGGAGGTGATGCACCTGGCCCAGTTGACCCGCTGGCGGGACGAGGCCTGGAAGCGGCTCGAGGGCGATCTGCGCGACCGCCACGGGCTGGCCACGCAACTGGTTACCATTGCCACCCAGTATATTCCCTGGAAAGACCCGGTGGTGGAGGCGGTCAACCAGTGTCGCCTGCGCGCCATGGGCACCCGTAACGTGGGCGACCGGGTGGCGGCGGAGGCCGACCTGTCCTGGGCACTGGCGCGGCTGATCCTGCGCATGGACGAGGAAGGCGGACTGGAACGCCACGCGGACTTCTCCAGTCTGGCCGAAAAGCTTTCCAAGGCCGAAAATCACGTGGCCCGCACCCGAGTGGAATACAACCGGAGCGCACGGGTCATCGCCAACCGCAGCGACCACCTGCTGACCCGCATTGCCGCCCGTTTTTCGCCCCTGCCCCAGGTGGAAACCTTCGATCTGGACCCGCTGCTGGCCCGCCAGTCGATGATGAGCGCCCTGGCCGCCGGCATGGTGCGCACCCAGAGCCGCCCGGCGCCGGAAACGCCGGAGCCCGAGCCCACCCGCACCGTGGCCTGAACAGCCCGATCTCCGCCCGCTGCATGGACACCTTGCATGCGAGTACGCGGAGGCTGTGATATTATGATCCTTGGAAATGTTCTTTGACAGGACCGGTTTTTCCCGACCTTCCAACCGGCTGTCCCCGTATGGGGGCGACAGGCTTCGACGGGGATGATGAAACCGGGGTTGCGTGCCGAGGTCTCCGGTTGGCCTCGTAAAACTACCGGAAACAAATCAAGTGCCAACGAGTCTGAATTCGCACTGGCTGCCTAAGTAATTAGGCAGACGGCTCACCGATAGCTACGGCTATCGGCGTTCCCCCTGGAGATGCCCGGGCTTCAGGATGGAATGTAACTTTACCGGGCTGGTCATGAACGCGGGCGCCTTGCGGATGTGACGAGAACTTAGGACGCTGGTTCCGCAGTTGGCCTGTCCATGGGCTTGCGGCGGAACGAGACTTTAAGCATGGACTATGCACGTAGACGCCTCGGCAGATGCGTTTCCGGACCCGGGTTCGATTCCCGGCGCCTCCACCAATTTTGAACCGCCCTGTATCCAGAAAACCCGCCTCGCGCGGGTTTTTTTGTGCCGCGCACAGCGAAATGCGCTGCCGCGACGGCCCGCAGCCTCCCGCCTGGGCGCTATCGGTTTACAATAAAAATTACATATAACCTTCTGTTTTTCCATCCTCCTTCCGAATGGACTCCACGGCCTGCAATGGATTGCGGCCGGGGGAGGTTGGGGTTCGCCCCTTTTAAATCCGGGGAGAGGGAAATCATGAAATCAAACGAATGGATTCGTAACGCCGCGTCGTGTCTTGTGGTTGGCGGATTGCTGGCAGCCGCGGCAACCGCTCATGCGGGGCTGATGGATCAGGATGCGCTCACTGGCGACTGGGGCGGCAAGCGCTCATCCATGGCCGACAAGGGCATTAACTTCGAGGCCGTTTACACCGGCGAATATTTTTTGAACAATGGCGGCGCCGCCCGTGGCGACGGCTATCTGGACAACAAGGACGTCACCCTGGAACTGGATGGCGAAACCCTGATGGGCATCAACGGCGCCACCCTGTTCTTCTACGTGCTGGGCAACGAGGGCGGCGACCCGTCCCGCTATGTGGGCGACGCGCAGGCCACAAGCAACATCGAGACCGACTCGATCACCTGGAAGCTCTACGAGGCCTGGTGGGAGCAGCGCTTTGGCGGCAGCTACAGCGCCAAGTTCGGTCTTATCGACCTGAACAGCGAGTTTGACGTTACCGAAACCGCCGGGCTGTTCCTGAACAGCTCCCACGGCATCGGGCCCGACTTCTCCCAGAGCGGCAACGGCCCGTCCATCTTCCCAACCACCAGTCTGGCCCTGCGCCTGTCGGCTGGCATCGGAGATTCCGGCTATGCCCAACTGGGTATTTTTGATGGTGTTTCCGGTGACGTTAATAACGGCGAGGGCACCCAGGTGGAACTACACCCCGGCAAGGAAGGGTGGCTGGTTGCCGCCGAGGCCGGGTTGGCGCAGGGACTGGATGAGGACGACGACCGTCCGTTCCAGAAACTGGCCCTGGGCTACTGGATGTATACCGAGGATGTTGCGGCTGCGGACACCGTCACCGGCGTCCCGGAGACCGGTTCCGGCTTCTACGTCATTGCCGATCGTGCCTTCAGTGACCGGCTGAGCGCCTTTGTGCGCTTCGGTATGGCCAACGACAGCGCTTATGGCATCGGCTCCTATCTTGGAACCGGCGTCGTCCTCACCGGTCTGATGAACGATGAGGACCAGTTGGGGCTGGGCATTGCCCATGCCATGATCGGAGATGCCCTGGCCACTGCCGACCCCACGCTGGAGGCCGCCGAAACCAACATCGAACTGTCCTACCAGACCGCGCTTACCCCGTGGCTGACGGTGAAGCCGGACATCCAGTACGTGATCGCGCCTTCCGCCGATCCGGCGCTGGACAACGCCGTCATCACCAGCGTCCGCTTCGAAGCCGCCTTCTAGGTGGTGTCGGGCACACGGCGCTAACTCAAACTGGGCGGGGCATCGGAAGATTCTGAAAATCCGATGCCCCGCTTTTTTTGTGCCGGGCGCGATGGACATGACGCACATTTTTGTTTAATTTGAGCCCATTTGTGCCGATAAGTCTTTCATCGCCCCGCTGTTGGCGGGTTGCGCCGTGTTACCGGAGAGGGTTCTCGCGCAAGGGACTGCCATGAAGAACTACCTGCTCCGCATCCAGAACTGGCTGATCGGCGACCCGAGCCGCACCCTGCGGGTGATGCTGCTCATCGGCCTGGGGGGCCTGCTGTACCTCGCCCTGCCCGATTCCGGCACCAAAAGCTACGGTGTTTCCGCCGGCTACAAGGAAACCGCCGCCCTGTTCTCCAGTTGGAGCCCCAAGGGATTCATCCAGGCTCAGGGCGCCCTTTATCCGCTGGTGCTGGCCATCGGCGCAGGGCTGGGCATGGCCCATTACGTGGCCGTGGGCCTGTTCAACATCATCGGCATTGGCGTGCTGGTATCACGCATGCACACGCGCGGCCTTTCCAGAATGGCCATGATCACCGGTGCCACCGCCGGGCTGCTGCTGTTCTCGCAAAAGAATCTGGGCTTCGCCACCGCGCGGCTGCCGGAATCCATCGCCTTGGGCGGCATGGCCCTGGTCGTCACCCTGCTGTTCGAGGCCTACGGTGGCAAACGCGATTTCAAGAAGCGCATGGGCTTCACCCTGGGCGCAATCTTCCTCGGCTACCACGTGAGCCCGGCCCTGTTGTTCGGCATGACGCTGCTGCTGCCCATGTGGGTCTGGGCATTGGCCGTGCGCTCCGGGGTGGCCGGAACCCACAAGCTGGCCATCCACGCCGCCATCGGCACCCTGCTGGTGGTCGGCGGCATCGGCATGCTCAACGGCCAGCCACAAATGGTGGATAACATCAAGGACGGCCAGACCCGCATCAGCACCTTTGCCCTGAGCAAAAAAGACGCCGGTGCCGTGCGCAAGCTGGCCAAGGAGCACGGGCGCGAACTGCCCGGCGCCATGCTTCAGTCGCAGCCGGGGCTGTTCGTCACTTACGGCTTTAAGCGCGTGGTTCCCGCCCTGTGGAACGGCTTTGTCAAAAACACCGGCAGCAGCGGCGTGTGCAGCCAGGGCCTCGGCCATCCGCGCGGCCTGCCGGGGTGGACCTGCTCGGTTACCGCCTGGGCTACCTATTTCGGCTATTCAATCATGTTCCTGGGCGGGCTGGCCGCCTGGGGGCTGCGCCGCAAGCTGGAGCAGGAAACCGCCGCCGTGCTGCTGCTGGCCGGAGGCTTCTGGGGCATCGCCGCCGCGTTCGGCTTCGGGGCCTTTACCAGCACCGGGCGTTATCTCTACTTCGCCCTGGCCTACGGCATGCTGGCCATGCCGCTCACGGCCCTGTTCTTCCGCCCGGTGTTCACCCGCCTGCGGCAGACCAACCCGTCCACCGCATGGAGCCTGCGCCCCCTCAAGGCCCTGATCCCCAAACGCAAAAAGAAACAACACGCCTAGGTTCCGCGCACACCGCGAAACAGGCGGCCTTTTTTGCAAAAAACCAAACAGTTATAAGCAACCCACCCCCTGACGGGGGCCTCGGAATGCAGTTCGGTCCGGATCGGACCGGCTGCATTCCCCCACCCCGGAGGCGGCCCCGCTTCACGCCTTCCGGAGGGAAGTGCGCCCACCGCCCCTTCAAACTGGTATGCTGATGCACAGGCGCTGCGGGGAGGCGGCGCGGGGACTCACAGGAGAGGGGATGCATGACCGGCAAAAGGTGCCGCGCTGCGCCGTGTTTCGCCGTGATCCGGCTGGCAGGTCTGCTGCTCGCCGGGGCCGCGCTTCTGGCTGCTCCCGGATGCGGGGCGGCGACCAGCGGCGGGGGCGCTTCACCGCTGGTGTTTGCGGAGGTGAACCCGCAGGATCAGGCCGGCATGGTTTCCGCCATGTACGACGCACTCGACCGGGAGCGGGAATCCCGGCGGGCGGATCTGGTGGCGGAACTGACCCGCAACCGGATCGGAACCACCATTGATGGCCCCTCGCAGGACCGCTTCGAGGGCATCGTAACCGGCTACCTGAGCGGCTATTATGCCGACATGGCGCTGCAAACGGCCCTCTGGTGGGATCAATTTCCCGAACTCACCCGGCCCGCCGTGGTGGATCTATTTTTGACCCTGGGCCGCACGGACAGGGATTACCTGAGTGGCCTCACCGCTTCCTGGCTGCGCAGCTATGGCGACGGGAACATCGCTCGAAGCACCGACAGACTGCACGCCGCCACCGACGGCGCCGTGAACGACGCACTCCTTTTTCTCGGATTTTGATTTTTCCATGACCGAAACCGTTTCCGGCATCCTCTCCCTGACCAAAAAGGCCGGCGTGCTGCGCGACCCCAAGCGCTCCTACCGTCCCGACCCGTCCGACCCGGTGGTGCCGCGTCCGTTGATCGACCGCTTCGGCCTGGTGGCGGGCGCCCGCGTGGAGGGAACCGCCACCTGGGGCCGAAACGGCGGTCAGGTGCAAACCATCACCGCCATCTGCGGCCTGCCGCCGGAGGCGTTCAAAAAACGCACCCCCTACAACGATCTGGTGGCCATCTCCCCCAACCAGCGCTTCAATCTGGGTGCCGCGGGCAACATGTCCATGCGCGTGGTGGATCTGGTGGCCCCGGTGGGCATGGGCACGCGCGGCCTCATCGCCGCCCCTCCCAAGGCGGGCAAGACCGAGCTGCTGCAACAGATTGCCGAAGGCATCCGCGCCGGGCACCCGGATACGCGCATCATCGTGCTGCTGATCGACGAGCGCCCGGAGGAGGTGACCATGTTCCGCCGCCAGGTGGACGCGGAAGTGCTGTCCAGTTCCAGCGACCAGAGCCCCCGGGAGCACGTGGAACTGGCCGAACTGACCCTGGCCCACGTACGCACGGAACTGGAATGCGGCCACCATGTGGTGGTGCTGGTGGACAGCCTGACCCGCATGGGCCGCGCCTTCAACCTGAAAGGTTCCGGCAGCGGACGCACCATGTCCGGCGGGGTGGACGCCGGGGCGCTGGAGGTTCCGCGCCGCTTTTTCGGTCTGGCGCGCAACGTGGAAAACGGCGGCTCGGTAACCATCATCGCCACCGCCCTCATCGACACCGGCAGCCGCATGGACGATCTGATCTTCGAGGAGTTCAAGGGCACCGGCAACAGCGAACTGGTGCTCGACCGCAAGCTGGCCGAGGCCCGCATCTTCCCGGCCATCGACATCGCCGCCAGCGGCACTCGCCGCGAGGAAGAGCTGTTCTCCCCCGAAAACGCCCAACGGGTTTCCGCCGTGCACAAGGCGCTGGCCGGACGCCGCCCGGAGGAGGCGGTCCGTTCCCTGCTCGCCGCGCTGGAAAAACACCCCGATAACGAAGCCTTTCTGGCCTCCGTGCCCCTGGCCTGAGCCACCCGTCCCATCCCCTCCCGGAAGACGCCTCCATGTACCCCCCATGGGGACTACGGCTTCTTATTTTCTGTTCCCGTTTTAGTTAACGAGCCCCTTTCCCGATAAGAGTGGATCGGACACGGTGCGGGGAATGCCGTGAATCGAATGGAAAGACAGGAATTCTGCATCCAACGGGTGCGCCGGACCTAACGGCGTACCGTCATCAGGGGTTTTCCAGTTGGCCGCAACACCCCACATATCCGCCCGCTGGCGCATCCCGCTGCTGGCCGTCACGCTGACTGCGGTGGTGGTGACGGGCATGATCTATGTGGTTACCACCAGCACCCGCACCTACACGGTGCACCTGCCACTGGTGAACGCATCCATGACCGCCCGCGTGGAGGCCACTGAGGCGCATCTGGCACTGGACGAGTTGGCCACCGGCCGCTACGGCAAGGACACCGAGGCCGAACTGTGGGCCCGCCTGGCCAGCGCCGAGTGGCACCTGCGCGCCATGCGCGACGGGGCCAGCGGCAGCAGCCGCGATGACGGCCACGCGCACGACAACGACTATGAAGCCGGGTGGAATTACATCCCCCTCGACGACCGGGAACTGGACACCAACCTGGGATTGGCCCTGCGCCGCCTGGACACCCTGCGCACCAACCTGGCCACCGATCTGCCGGACATCATCCGGAGCGGTCTGGGACCAGGTGCCAATCAGGCCATCGAAGGCCAGTTTCATGCCTACATGATCAGCGTGGACCGCATGGACGAGCGGTTGCACACCATGCTTGCGGATCAGTTCCGCGCCACCAACCGCACGCAGGGCATGCTGATCGCCGGCACCACCCTGCTGGGGCTGATCGCCGCGCTGCTGCTGTTCCGCTTCGACACCGAACGGGAACGCGCCACCCAACGTGCCCGCGCCAACGACCGGCAGTTGATCAACGTGGTGCTGAACGGCATCGGCGAGGGGGTGGTGGCCTTCGACATGCGCGGCCAAATTACCACCATGAACCGCGCCGCCCAAAGCTACATGTGCGCCGAGCACCCCGAAGACGATCGGAAGTTCGTGACGGATCTGTGCATGGGGCCGTGTGGCGGCGGCCGCCTGGACCCGGCGGACCTTCTTTCCCGTATCCACGCAGCCGGAGGACCGGTGGGCCTGGAGGAGGTCCGGATTCAGTGCAAGCACAGCGAACCGCGCTATCTGGCGGTGATCGTATCCCCCCTGCGGGACGAAACCGGCGCCCTTTCCGGCGGCGTGATCAGCATCCGTGACGTGACCGAAAGCAAACGCATGGAACAGGCCCTGCTGGCCAGTGAAGCCCGCCACGAGCAGGCCCAGCGCATCGCCGGGCTGGGGCACTGGGACTGGAACATCACCACCGGAACACTGATGTGGTCCAACGAAATTTACAGCATCCTCGGTCTGGATCCGGTGGAAACCGCCCCCGACTACGAGCTGTTCACGCAGATGATCCATCCGGACGACCGGGCCATGGTGCAGGAGGCGGTGCGCGCCGCCGTGGAGGATGGCGCGCCGTATCACGCAGAACACCGCGTGGTGCGCCCGGACGGTTCCGTGCGCACCGTGCTGGAACAGGGCGAGGCGAGTGTGGACCGTGTCACCGGCTTGCCGGTGCACATGATGGGCACCACCCTGGACATCACCGAACGCAAGGAACTGGAACGCAAGCTGGAGGAGTTGGCCATCACCGACGGCCTCACCGGCCTGTTCAACCGGCGCCACTTCGACATCCGGCTGGACGAGGAATTCCGCCGTGCGGTCACCTATTACGACCTGCCGGTCTCCCTGCTGATGATCGATGTGGACCACTTCAAACAGCTCAACGACACCCACGGCCATCAGGCCGGGGACGCCTGGCTGAAAGCGCTGGCCGACCTGTTGCGGCGCTCGGTGCGTACCGTGGATCTGGTGGCCCGCTACGGCGGTGAGGAGATTGCCGTGATCCTGCCGCAAACCCCCGGCAAACAGGCCATGATCATGGCCGAGCGCATCCGCAAGGGGGCCGAAAGATTGCGCGTGGAGTGGAACGGCACCCAGGTGCATACCACTGTCTCCATCGGTCTGGCCGACCCCCGTGAACTGGAATTGCCCGCCTGTGAGATGCTGCTGGAGGCCGCCGACCGGGCCCTGTATCAGGCCAAGCAGACCGGGCGCAATCAGGTGGTACGCGCCCATTCCCAGCAGATTCCGGAAAACCGGAAAAAGACCAACACCCGCTGGATCAGCGATCCGGTCTAGTTCCCCCGTCGGCCATTCCCTCCGACCGCACCCGGTAAACCCCTCCGGAACGATCCTGAAAGCGCACCATCGGCTGCAAGGGGATGCGGGCCGCAAGGTTGGGCAGATCCGCCAGTTGGCTGCGCCAGTGGTTGCTGAACCACACCAGATGAACCACCTCTCCCCGCTCCAGCACCTGCCGCAATTCCTGCTCAAAGCGCGTCCGGGCCACCGGCGACTGCCACTGGTCCGCGGGCGGCGTGGAACGGGCAGGCCGTCCGGCCAGCAGATACACCAGGTCCGGATTGTTGGAAAACACCACCCCCTCCAGGGGGCGCTCCCGCAGGAAATGGGCCAGGTGCATCCGTTGCCAGGTGGAGGTGGTGTAACCACCCACCCCCTCGTGATAGGCGAACACCCCCATCCCCACCGTCTTGGTGAGCGGATAGCAGAGCAGCCACAGGCACGCCAGCACCGGCAACCCCACGGTCACCACCCGCTCGGTCAGCGGGGAGCTGCCGGGCTCCAGCCGCAGCCGGGACAGGCCCCACACCGCCATCATCACCAGCGGCGCGTGCAGGGGCAGCAGAAAACGGGGCTCGATGCCGCCCCCGCCCAGCACGGTGCGCACCAGCAACAAAAACCCGGCATAGATTCCTACAAAGGCCACCCACGGAACCAGTTCGCCGGGCAATCGCAAACGCTCCCGACGCCACCCGTCCCGGACCGCCCACAGGGCGATTCCCATCCCGGCCAGCAGCGCAATTCGCGCCACCAGAGGCAACACACCCGGCACGCCGGACGGCGGCCACACCCACTCCAGCCCCACCCCGGCCATGGCTCCCAGGTTGTCCGCCAGGGTGGCCGACCCCTGCCCCCGCTGCCCCATCAGGGTGCCGGTCAACATCTGGTTGCGGACCATCCACAGGGTGGCGGGCAGGGACGCCACCGCACCATACGCCAGCACGTCGCGAATCTTCACCGGCAGGCGCGCGCCGGGGCGGGTAAGCAGCAGGGCCACCCCGGTGAGCAGCAGGGCCACTCCCGCATAGCGGGTGGCAAAGGCCAGTGCGGAAAACCCCGCGAAGGCCGCCAAAGTGACCGGCGCGGGCGAGCGCAGGTAGCGCTGGGCACAGATCAGGGCCAGCAGCGCCAGCAGCACGAACACGGCCTCCGACAACACATACCCGGCCAGCAGCAGCAGGTCGGAAGCAGCCACCGCCACCACCCCCAACACCACCCACAGAGGTTGACGCACATGGCCGCGCAGCCACCACCCCACGGTGAGCAGAATCAGTCCGAAGGCCCCCGCGCCCACCAGCCGGGCGGCGGTAAGCGGCTCCAGGCCGAACAGGGACAGGAGCGCCAGCAGCATCGGATAGAGGGGCGGCCACAGGGTGAGCGGGTCACCCGAGAAGCCGGTGATGCCGCCGCCGGTGACCAGATTGCGGGCGGCGGCCAGGTAGTTCACCCCGTCCGGCGTCACCGCCGGCCCATACCGGGCGGTGAGCGGCAGCAGGCTCAAGGCGCCGGCCAGCGCCAGCAGAACGGTCGCCATGGCGGTCCCCTGGTGCGCTGTGGGACGGAACATCCGGATCTCCCGAAAAAAACGACATCGGTGTGCCTCCCCACCGAGACGGCTCACACCCGCGCGAGGACCCTAGGATATACCGATGGAGGTGTCAACCGCGGCGGTGAACCGCCGGACGGAGCAGGTGGGGCTAGCGGGTAACGCCGGGCTGAATGCTCACCTGACCCAATTGCCGTGCCAGGTTCAGCGTATCCCCCACCACCCACACGTCCACCATGCGGCCGTTCTCGAAGCGGTGAATGGCGATTCCCGGATAGGCCACCCGCTCCCCGTCCCCCGGCACCTCGAACAGGGTGCCCTGGTGGGTGCCGGAAAAGGTGATGCGCGTCACCACCCGGTCGCCGTCGTGAATCACCTCCTCGATGCGTACGGCAAAGTCGGGAATCGCCCCCTGCACGGTGCGCACGTAACCGGAAACCCCGTCGTGGCCGGAGGCGGTCAGCCCCAAGGAGCCGCGAAAGGTGATTTCGGGAGACAGCAATTCAGCCAGTAGGGCTTCGTTGTCCACCGCCCACACCTCACGCCAGAAGCGCTGCACCAGATCGGGATAACGGTCGGAAGTTTCGGTCATGCGGGAGGCGCCTCACTGGATGGAACGACGTCCCCGGAGGACGGTCGCATATGCCACCATATTGCCACAGGTTTTTGCTTCCGGGCCAGCGTCATGTGCCCCTTGCGATCGTTCCCCCTCCGGTGGCACGCTGAAGATGGGGAGATCACCATGGCCGTGAACGAAAAACCACCCGCCCCGCCGCCTCACGCCGCCACCGCCGATGCGGTGCGCAGGACCCTGGGCACCGCCGAAGGCGGGCTGGACGCCGCCACCGCCGCCGCCCGCCTGGCGGAATACGGCCCCAACGTGCTGCCACGCAAACCGCCGCCCGGCTGGCTGACCGTGTTCGCCCACCAGTTCCGCTCCCCCCTGATTTACGTGCTGCTCGCCGCGGCGGCCCTGTCCCTGTCCATCGGCGAAACCTCGGACGCCGGATTCATTTTTATGGTGCTGATGATCAACGCGGGCATCGGCGCGGTACAGGAGTTCCACGCCCAGAAAAGCGCCGATGCGTTGCAGCAACTGGTCAAAACCACCGCCCGCGTGGTGCGCGGCGGCGAGGCCCACGAATTGGACGCGGCGGGGCTGGTGCCTGGTGACTTGGTGCTGCTGGAGCCCGGCGGCCGGGTACCCGCCGACCTGCGCCTGCTTTCGGGCTTGGGACTGAGCGTGGACGAGTCGCTGCTCACCGGCGAGTCCCTGCCGGTGTTCAAGCACCCGGATACGGTGCTGGACGCCGCCACGCCCGTGGCCGATCGGGTGAACATGGCGTTTGCCGGCAGCCTCACCGCCCAGGGGCGGGCGCGGGGAGTGGTGGTGGCCACCGGTATGGCCACCCAGGTGGGGCGCATCGCCCAGGCGGTGGCCACCGGCGTTTCCGCCCCGCCGCCGCTGCAACAGCGCATGGGGCGCTTTTCGGCACGCATCGGCCTGTTGATGCTGGGCGCCATTGCCGTGCTGGCGGCCACCGCCCTGATGCGCGGATCGGGACCGCTGGAGGTGCTCATCCTGGCCGTGGCGCTGGCAGTGGCGGCCATCCCGGAGGGGTTGCCGGTGGCCATCACCGTGGCGCTGGCGGTGGGCATGCGGCGCATGGCCCGGCGCAACGTGATCGTGCGCGAACTGGTGGCGGTGGAATCCCTCGGCTCCTGCACCCACATCGCCTCGGACAAAACCGGTACCCTCACCGTCAACGAACTCACCGTGCGCAATGTATGGCTGCCCGGCGACCCTCCCTGGCCGGTAACCGGCTCCGGCATCGACCCGGCGGGCAGCATTGAGGTTCCCGCCCCCCACACGGACCGGCTGGCCCGCGTGGCCCGCGCCGGAGCCCTGTGCAACGAGGCCTTTTTCGGCCATCGGGGCGGGGTCTGGAGCGCCCATGGCGACACCGTGGACGTGGCCCTGCTGGTGTTCGCCCACAAGGCCGGGATCACCCGCGAGGCAGAGGAGGAATCCCACCCGGTGCTGGACGCCATCCCCTACGAGCCCGCCCACCGCTTTGCCGCCACCCTCCATCGCCACGGAGCGGGGCGGCTGGTGTGCGTCAAGGGGGCGGTGGAAACCGTGCTGCCCATGTGCAGCCACGCCCTTGGGCCCATCGGCCCCGTCCCGCTCCACACGGCAGCCGTTATGGGGGAGGCCGAAACCCTGGCCCGCGGCGGCTACCGGGTACTGGCCGTGGCCGATTCCGAATGGCCCGCCCCCACGGGGACCGATGGGAACGGCTCCTTTTCCGCACACCCCCAACCATTTGACGCGGACCGCCTTACCGACCTCACCCTGCTGGGATTGGTGGGACTCATCGATCCCCTGCGTCCCGGCGTGGTGGAGGCGGTGGCCGCCTGCCGTTCCGCCGGGGTGCGGGTGTCGATGATTACCGGGGACCACCCGGAAACCGCCCTGGCCATCGCCCGCGACCTGGGGTTGGCGAGCGACCCGTCCCAGGTGGTCACCGGAGACCGGCTGGCGGTGGCGGCAGCGGATGGGCAACCGGCCCTCGATCGGCTGGTGGCCGGAGGTCTGGTATTCGCCCGCGTGGCGCCCACCCAGAAGCTGGCCATCGTGCAGTCCCTGTCCCGCCAGGGAGACTACGTTGCAGTTACCGGCGACGGGGTGAACGACGCCCCGGCGTTGCAGGCGGCCCATGTGGGCGCGGCCATGGGCAAGAGCGGGACCGATGTGGCGCGGGAGGTGAGCGACCTGATCCTCACCGACGACAACTTTTCCAGCATCGTGGCCGGGGTGGAGGAGGGGCGGGTGGCCTACGGCAACGTGCGCAAGGTGATCCACCTGCTGATCGCCACCGGTTGCGGGGAGATCGTGCTGTTTGCCCTGTGCCTGCTGGCGGGCCTGCCGCTGCCCCTCACCGCCGTGCAACTGCTGTGGCTGAACCTGGTCACCAACGGCATTCAGGACGTGGCGCTGGCCTTTGAACCGGCGGAGGGCAACGAACTGCGGCGGCGCCCGGTGCGCCCCTCCGAGCCGGTGTTCAACCGCCTGATGGCCAGCCGCGTGATGCTGGTGGCCGGAGTCATGGGCGGGCTGGCGTTCGGGCTTTACAACAGCCTGCTGGCGACGGGCATGCCGCTGGATCAGGCCCGCAACGGTGTGTTGCTGCTGATGGTGCTGTTCGAGAACGTCTATGTGTTCGCCTGCCGCGCCGAAATCCGTTCCGCCTTCCGCCAGAGCCTCCTTAAAAATCCGCTGCTGGTGTTCGGCACCCTGGGGGCCCAGGCGATTCACGTGGGCGCCATGTTCACTCCCGGCGTGCGCGAGATACTGGGGGTGCAACCGGTGCAACCGGCCTTCTGGGGCGTCCTGCTGCTGATCGCGCTCACCCTGCTGGCGGTGGCCGAAGGGCACAAGGCGGTGCTGCGCTCCGGCTACCGGAAGCGACAGCCCCGGTAGCCGTCCGCTGGCCGCTGCAATCGGTCACTGGCGCCAGAGACCGATTCGGCTATACTCCTTTGAAATACCGGCCGGGAAGGCAACGGGCAGGGACGCCCGCCCGCCTCACCCGCCGTGGAACCCGAAAGGAGGGGGGTTCATGGACGCAGTCAGTATCGGCATCCTGGTGGTGCTCGGGGTGCTGGTGATCAGCCTGGTCACCATCTTCAACCGCCTGGTGGCGCTGAAAAACCGCTTCAAGAACGCTTTTTCGCAGATCGAGGTGCAGCTCAAGCGGCGCTACGACCTGATTCCCAACATGGTGGAAGTGGCCAAGCGCTACATGCAGCACGAGCAGGACACCCTGACCAAGGTGATCGAGGCGCGCAACATGGCCTCCCGCGTGTTGCAGGCCGCCACCCGTGAACCGGGCGGCGCCGGCGCCATGCGCAAGCTGGGTGAGGCCGAAGGGGCGCTGGCCGGTGCCATGGGCGGGCTCAACTTCGTCATGGAGCAGTACCCGGACCTGAAGGCCAACGAGAACATGATGCAGTTGTCGGAGGAGATCAGTTCCACCGAGAACAAGGTGGCCTTCGCCCGTCAGGCCTACAACGACGAGGTGATGCTCTACAACACCTATCGCCAGTCGTTCCCCAACAAC